>Ga0192241_10666_pt1 | contig 14242 bp, 10 predicted proteins | sample Koala_Koa27_I3_FD_131239 | JGI IMG/M metagenome (GOLD analysis project Ga0192241, IMG submission 131239) | Enriched cells from koala feces incubated with labeled cellulose particles, San Francisco Zoo, California, United States - Koala_Koa2-7_I3 ... | reverse complement strand
TTTTCATTATCAGAGAATGCAGCATTTACAATAGATTTACATTTAGAACTGGTCCAATTGTCATCTTCAAACAGTTCAATGCCTGCATCTGTTTGTGCAAAAGATTCACCTGTACTTTTATAAACAGGATAAACTTTAATCCATTTATTGCTTTTATTATAAAGTGTAACAAACCCAGAGGCTCGTACATCACACTGATAAATATAGCCATCTTGATTGAAAGTTTTAGTTGTGGCATAATAATTTGTCTGTGCATGCAAATATGCAACACAAAACAATGTACTAATAACAAGAATTAAAGTTCTCATTTTTACACGCACAGACATTATTATTTAAGCGATTTACTTATTTAGGTTCTTGTGCCCAACAATAAAAAATATAACTCAGCATTTTTCCCTCGGCAGTAAGAGTAAACCAAAGCTCTTTCTTTATTTCTGTTTCTATTTTGCGATAAACGGAAACAGGAATTGCTGCAAAAGGATCAGACTTGTGAAACTCAAAACTCACTTCATCAACTCTACCTGTACTTGAATTTATATACATAATTATATAAAAATCATGTCCTTTTAGCATTTGTTTTTCACTATCAGAGAATGCGGCATTTACAATAGAAAAACGTTTGGAGCGTGTCCAAGTATCACTCTCAAGCAATTTAATACCCGCATCTGTTTGCACAAAAGATTCACCAGCATTCTTATAAACAGGATAAACATTTATTAATTTATTACTTTTGTTATAAAGTGTAACAAAACCAGAGGCTCGTACATCACACTGATAAATATAGCCGTCTTGATTGAAAGTTTTAGTTGTGGTATAATAATTTGTCTGTGCATGCAAACATGCAACACAAAACAATGTACTAATAACAAGAATTAAAGTTCTCATTTTTACACGCACAGACATTATTATTTAAGCGATTTACTTATTTAGGTTCTTGTGCCCAACAATAAAAAATATAACTCAGCATTTTTCCCTCGGCAGTAAGAGTAAACCAAAGCTCTTTCTTTATTTCTGTTTCTATTTTGCGATAAACGGAAATAGGAATTGCCGCAAAAGGATCAGACTTATGAAACTCGAAACTCACTTCATCAACCCTACCTGTACTCGAATTTATATACATAATTATATTAAAATCATGTCCTTTTACCTTCTGTTTTTCACTATCAGAGAATGCAGCATTAACAATAGAAAAACGTTTTGAGCGTGTCCAATTATCATCTTCAAACAGTTCAATGCCTGCATCTGTTTGTGCAAAAGATTCACCTGTACTTTTATAAACAGGATAAACTTTAATCCATTTATTGCTTTTATTATAAAGTGTAACAAACCCAGAGGCTCGTACATCACACTGATAAATATAGCCATCTTGATTGAAAGTTTTAGTAGTGGTATAATAATTCGTCTGTGCATACATATATGTAGCACTGAACAGTATACTGATAAAAATAATTAAAGTTTTCATTAGCAATTTATTGTTAGTTTCTTTAAATTTGTAAAATTTTCCAATCCTGGTCTATCATAATCAAAGGGATATTTATCTGCTGGATAATGATTCTCATGAAAAGTAGGTACCACCCTATTTGCAATTTCAAGTTCCAATTCTCCAACACTCTTTCCGGACCGTATATTTCCTTTATGATCAACTATATTCGTCAAATTTTTAATTGCAATTCGCCGTGGATCAGTATTATCTCTTTTTTCCCATTTGCTTCCTGGATATTCCGGTAATCTACTTGTATAAAGATACTGTGCATACCATGCTTCTATTTCTCCGTTCATGTTAGAACCTTTATAGGAAGAAAGTGTCTCCTGATAAGCCCTGTAAGCATGCATCATTTCATGGAATAGCTGGTTACTTTCCATTTGGCTACCAAGGGTAATACCCGCCGTTGACCCATTCCCACTAAATAAGCCGTCTGACCCATTACTAAACTGAATAGTCAAAGTCTGACCATTAAGAAAACTTGCCAAGCCATTATACAATGCTTCCCCCATGCAGTCAGCTAAAATCTTATCAAGCATTTTCTCCAAAACTTTCCAGTTAGCCTCAGTCATGTTGGAATTGCGGAAGATCTTTTTAGCTTTTGGACTGTTGTTGCTGCCGGGTTTAACCGGATTAGTTTCATTGCCTGCTCCTCCAGGAGGATAAGGATTATTCCACCAGTTGTCATCATCATCATTATCACTTGTACTATCTTCAACATAATGGCAATCTTGATAAGATGTTGTATAAGGTATATAATCACAATAGTTCACAATATCATATATTAAGCCAGTTTCCATATCACCTCCAACGAGCTCATATTCATCATGACAATCTTGTCTATATTCTGTTGTATATACATCATGACAATCATAATAACCACGAGTCTGGACCGAAGATTCACCTTGTTCATTATATGAAGGTGAAATATAGCCCACAAGTTTTCCATTAGAGTATCTCCAACCATTGATAAAGGTACCATTTATCGCGTAGTACAGTACCATTCCATCATAATCGGGTTCTCTATAGAGATAGCTGTTTCTTCCCATATTCCGACTACGCGTCAAATAATCATACGATCCTACAAATACCATAATGAAACTTCGAGTTTTATTAGTTACCAAATCCTTCAATACAACCATTTTTGTTGTATTACGGATATAATCAGCTTTCATACCTGGTTGCCAATGCTTTGTAGTTTCCTCATCAAGGATTATATGCATTCCCTTGCTTAGAGTAGGAGTTTCAACAACTTCAAAACGTCCCCTATTACTTTCTTTGGCTTTATCCCAATATGGTTTTATAGCCAGTTCTTTTCCTTCTCCACCTGAAGTACGTGTCGTTACAACCGGAGCATAATTACTTTCAAACCACTCTTTAGCTGCTGATAATGTGAGTTCTCTATTTTTGTTTTTCGAACGTCTTGTTGTGGACCTTTCATCATCCTGCAACATGTGATCAGCGCAGGCAAATAGCATGCAAAGTATTCCTATACATGCTAAAATACGCCATTTTTTACATTTTCCAATGTTTTTTCATGCTTTTTCTTTTTTCATTAAACAATTATTTTAGTTCATCTTCGAAGATTCTTCTTAAATCACGATGTAAATCGAAGGTACTAAAGCTGTAAACTTTTACATCTTCAGTAAGTATCTCGTGGGCTATTGCTACTGCTTCTTCTTTTCTACCAGTTTCATTGTATAAAAAAGCCAATTTTCCACGAGGCAGTTGTAGGGAAGGCATCATATCCGATGCTAATTTATAAGCTTCTTCAGCTTCTTTCCAGCAGCTCTTTTTTTTTCAAATAATCCCCTTTCATAAGTAATAATCCCGGTGTAGGAAAGCTCTTTTCCAAATAATCTGATATGCGCAAAAATTCAATCTCTTGATGTCTCATTTTTGTTAATTGCCAATATAGATAAGCGAAATTAATATCGTCAATCATTTCTTCTTGTAACCGAACAAAAATGTTAGAATCTTGAGAAATAGATTGAAAATTTTGAGAGTCCAAGCAAGTGTATAATTCATGATAGGAAGTCCGTTTATTCCAAAGCTTCATGCCTAAAAAACAATTTGTACCACATATTACTATTATTGCAATTTTAGAAAGTAGCCTATTTGTACCCGAGAACTCATATGTAGTTCCAGAGTTTTTATTTAAATAGCAAGCTATAGCAATAATCCATAAAGCTTGTATAGAAAATACTTGATCTGGATATCCAAACATACCCCAGACTACTATTCCTGCAAGAAAAGCTTTTAACAAAACACAAACAGTAGTCCGGTTGGTAGATAAAAAAAGTATCCAAATAATAAAAGAGGAATAGATAATTAATCCAATAAGCCCATATTCTACAGTTATACGCAATGGCTCATTAAAAGCAAGATGAGTACTTCCTGCCAGTCTTCGTTCTTCAGGAGACGCAAATGATTTCATATAGTCCGCTTGGTAATATAGATAATTTGCAGCAAAACCACCTTTTCCAAATCCTGTTAAGGGTTTATCATGTATCATTCTACAACTTATCTTCCATACCAGAAAGCGTCCATTAGCCGACTGTGGCTTTAGTTTGTATAGCATTCCGATAGAAATCAAAATTACAAGTAATACCCCTGCTGAATAGTATAGCTTTATCTTTCTTCCCTTCCCATTATTCCTCAATTTTAGATAAAAACAATATAAGACAGATACAAACAGTGCTAAATAGGCAGCACGAGCATAGGTTAATATTAAAAGAGGGATACAAAATAGAACAACTGTAATTATGAATACCAGAAAGAATTTATGATTTATCAGTGATCTATAAAACAGTATAATACTGTTTAGAGCTATACTCAACAACAGGCTTAGTATAATAGCAAAAACTGCCGGATTATGAAATGGACCTGTTATGAGAAAATATTCACTATTAGAAGGGATATATTCAAAATATTGCAAATATCCCCATATCGTAAGTAAAACAGCAGTACCCAGCAAACTTTTAAAGATAATAATATAATGTATTTGCTGCAGCAAATGACTAGCAATAAATAAAGACAATAAGCATAAATATCCTATGTTCCATATAGTATTCAGATGTGAAAAGTCTATTACATAAAGTAACAAGAATAAGAAGCAAAATATATTCAATCTAGAAAATTTGATATCTTTTTGAGGTGCAATAAAACATAAAAAGCTTATTATAAGAGATATTCCAGCCATTCCAAAAACTGCAAATGTTTTAGGATGGTTGAATACCTCGACTGGTATACCGGCTACAGACATAATTATTAGTAAACCTAATAACAATGAAATTATGTAATTTATTTTGCTTTTCATTTTATATTAACTACAATAATACAGTATCGATATGCAAAAAATATTGTTTTTCATTAATATAGAAGAAAGGAAGTTCCTCTTTGCCTTCTGTTAAATTCCGCAGCCAATACAAGGTAGCTACAGGAACATTTTCAAAATCCAAATATTGATGTTCTGCCCGTAATACTTTATGTTCTTTCCATTCACCATCGTAATAAAGAAGCATATAACTATTACCGGGAACAATCATATTATTGGCATTGCGAGGCACAAAACGGATACTTGTTATTTGTACAGGTGTTTTAAAATCCATGCCAATACTTGCTGCGCCGACATACGTATTATAATTATTATCAAAAGCATATTCGGGTTTACTGCCTGTCCGTATCGGAACTCCATTTATACGATAGAGTTGACACGATTTTTGCCGTACCAATTCTTCTTCTGAGAAAACAGGCAAAGCCGTAGGAATTACACAATTATGATTTGGAGAATAATTTCCAAGAAATTCCATATGTGCAATATTTACAGGTTCACTATTGGAAGTGCAAAAGCGATAATAGCGATATTGCTTACAATTCTCAAAAGCAATTTCTTGTAAATAAGGTACAGGCATCTCCTTTATGGTGCAAAGTGTATCATATTCCCCTCGCTCTTGATTACCTCCCAGTAGGCAAGCACCATTCAATTTTTCATAAAAAGTTTTCATTCTTCTTTTTTGTGGATACTTGCGTAGCAAATGCATCCTAATTTTTTGAGAAGTATCACAATTCAATGTCAAATACTTTAAATCAGACCATTTTGTCTGTTTGTCAAATGATAGTTTTCCATCAACTACAGACACATCTACTACATTCCGTGGTAATTCATTCGTTGTTAAAGGTTCAGGTATATCTTTTAATTTTGAGGATGAATAAATGATAAATGGTTCAGCTATAGGCAGCATATTGTCTGCATCATAACAAACCGGAAAAAACAAAGTATTTAAAGGAACTTGTTCGAAGATAATCTCATGTTTTGAATGATCTATTTTCCCCCAACCTACCGGAACTAATTTATTATCGACAGTAAACATCGCTAAATAAGCTATGTTATTATGGCTATCTACCTTAAAGGGTAATCGTAAAGTTATTGTCTGATGATATCTGAATGTTTGATCACTAAGTAGTGGAGTCTTAAAACTTTCTGGAATAAATTCATCTTCATCAGCCCAAAAGTAAGGAGTATTTTTTTGTGCTCCATAGGTCTTACGGTATACCTTTCCTGCATATTTAATATCACTTTCCCAATCTTCTCTGATATTATTATCTGGTGCGGTATAAGGTTGTAATACGCCAATGGAGTCAGGAGAAACACACCAAAAATGTCGATTATCCCGATCGATCCATTTAGGGGTAAATTCGTATATCGTTGGAATGCCGCAAGCACGAAGCACATTACAACTCCAATTTGTCATATTATGACAATCCATTTTAAATTTTGGCACAAACAGATCATAGATACCTAAATGTCCTTTAGGTTTTGTATGATGATTTATCCATCTACATTTATCTACATAAATTTTATAGTGTTCAATTTGTGTACGGATAGAAGCAGTGTCCACTAATAAACTCTCGTACATTTTACGTATTTCACTACGTTTATGCGCTAGATACTCATTCGTTGTTCGATACGGAAGAATGAATTCTTTAAAAAAAATCAAAATCTTTTCGATAGTCATATCCATTTGCCTCCCAAATTTTAATCGCCTCCTCAATATTATCTATTAAAAAGTCCGACTTAACAGTTTGCAAATCAGAAAGGTGAACACCTGACTTAATTTGTGGAGCTGGCAATGTATTAAAAATATTACCTAAAGTCAAACGCAAAGAATCATATTCTCGTCCCTTATATTCTTTCTGTTCGTTTAGAGGTATTTTGCTAAAAATACCTCTATAAAGAGAATCTGTATGTATGAAATAGCTATTATACAAACTGTCTAATACAATTTCATCTTTACTTTCGTGGTATTGCATATTGGTTATTAGAAAACATGCTGATTCATAAGCCACTTTACCTCGGTCTTTAAAATGATTAAGAACAGCTTCAAGTTCAGGACGGTTATTACCTGCTAATACCAGTGCTTCTTCCAAATCTGACGAACGGAAATTACAAGATGTTAGGACAAATAACAATATGCCCCATAAACGTATTAATTTCATGATATGGAAATTTATTTCAGAATATTATTGGTCTATACTAAATTCTCCCCATAAAAAGAAATATATAGAATTTATCATAATCTGATATTCCCCTTTATTTTTCGTGTTTATATCAATTATTATATCAGGTTGATTATGATCCCCAGAATATATGTATTTGCCAGTACTTTTATCAATGATAGCAATTTTAGCATCATTGACAGGACATGCAAAATTAATATACACACAATTTCCATAAAGAAAAGCAGTAGCAGCAGATTGTCGTGCAGGAGTACGCGCAATGCCCTCATCAAAATCAGTATCATCTCCTTTCAATGGTATATCTTGTTTAGAAAACTTAGAAAAGTCATCGACGGGAGAAGTTTGAGAATAGATCTCTGTATTACAACATAAAGTTGCAAGAATGATAAAAAATAGAATTGCATTTTTCATATCTTATTTTTTTTAATTTGCCGCAAAGTTCGAGCAAAATTCATTATAAAAATATTAGAGTGATATGTTAATGCATAAGAACACAGAATATAACTATTTAATAGTCAATAAACTACCGATTTATCCCTGATGATTATTCCACTTTTTCCGTCAAATATTTCTCAATATTTCTTTGAGCTTTATTGTATGTTCCATATCCATTCTGCGTAATATAGACTTCTCTTTTTTATATACAGCATCTACACTGCAACCAAGGATTAGTGCTATTTCAGAGAATTTGAATCCAAGTTTTATGAGACAGCAAAATCTGATATCATTATCTACTAAGGAATCATATCGATCTACTAAACGTGTGGTGAAATTAAAAGATACCAAATCTATTTCTAATAATAATTCCTCCCAATCTTTTTCTTCCAAATTCATTTTACCAGTAGAGTTTTTAGCATTTTCATCTTTTATATACAGTAATCGTTGATAAATAGGAGTGTCTTCTATTAGTCTCTTAAACTTAATACCTTTCAGCTGTTTTATTTCTTCTTCCTTTTGCTCTAATAGCTCTTTCAAGTCACTAACAATACGCCTTTCCTCTTCCAAAAGTCCATTTAAGCAACTATTTATTTGTAGTTGTTTAATCCTATCACCTTCACTTTCTGCGCATGATTGTTCCAAAAGATTAATTTCATCACGTTTTTCCTGTAAAAGTTGTTCAAGTGCACTTGCTTTTATCTGGATATTTTGCTGATTTAGTAATGATAATTTAACTTTATGTTGTCCTGTAAAGTGCCGCCAAACAATGCTGCTGATTGCAATCAATAAAACTATGGATAATAATAGTATATACAATCTATAGCGAGACATGAAAGTCTCATATTGATATACAGACTGATGATAGAACATATCTTTTAATGTTGCAATAACCTTAGCAGGATATTCTTCCTTTATTGCAGAATCTTTATAAACTATGTATGCATCTTCATATTGCAATGCCTCTGAATATTTCCCTTGTATTCTAGCCACATCAGCCAATCTCATATAAGCTCCATATTTTGTATAATAAGATTTGGATTGCACTGCCTTTTTTAAATAATAGGTAGCAGAATCATATTGTCCTTCTTTATAAAAACTACTTCCAGCTATCAAAAAAGAAGCGTAGTACTTCGCTGTATCGGATTCTATGATGAAAAAATTGTGTACAGCTTCTATCGCTTCTTCCGTCCTTCCCATATATTGATATAATGACGCAAGAGAATATAGCATTTTCTTTACCAAAGGAGTGTTACCGCCAGAAGACAATATTGTTTGAGCTTTCAACAGTTTCCGCTCTGCCTCCAAATAGAAACCTTCTCCTCTTTCCATGCAAATATCTGCTCTTTTGATGAGGCTTACTGCCCATCTCAACGAATCTTTATGTTCACTCGCCATTCGTTCTGCTTGTTGATATACAGAATCGGCTTCTTCAAGCAATCCATGTGTATAAAATAAGTGTCCCAAATTAGATTGTAATAAGTATAATAAATCATAATCTTGCGTTTTGTTTGCCATGGGCAATGCTTTCATAAATTCGCGCACAGTTCCAATTACATCTTTATTATCCTGGTACACACGTCCCCAGTAATAATGCGCTTTTGCACACATCGATTCATCCTTTGAATTATCGTAATATTTCACAGCTATACGTATCAATGAATCATCAGTATGACGAATATAATTTTTATCGTAGGCCTGAGTTAATAACAAAGCATATCTGGCTTGTGAAGCCGGTGTATATAAAGATTCCGGTGAAACAGAACCAAGAATTTGCAAAGCACTATCATAATATAACTTTCTAATCAATGTGTCTGCATAAGCCAAAATTTTATCCTGACTATTTGTTGGACGTGGGGTACAAGAAAAGAATCCAACACCCATAAGCAATAAAACATATAATATATTTTTCATAAATTACATAATAAGGAACATTACCTCAAAAATAAGAAAAAAATGCAATATAACGGTTCTAAATACTTATCACAATCTCACCAAATGATACACCGTCCCCCTATTCGACTTCTTACAAGGAATATCCAATTTCTTCAGCGAACGGCCGAAGTGCCCTATTTTGCTGACCGACAGTTTATCGCGGGTTTTCTGCTGTAGATAATTGAATATCTCCATTGCGGTCAGCCATTCCCCTTCCCGTTCTTCTTCCGTCACCCGGAAATAGCAGTGGAAAAGCTGTTCGAGCGGACTGACCTGTTCAAAGTCCCGGTTGGTCTCTTTCAGGATAGCTTCGTCCTCATCATTCAACCAGTAGCGCTCACCTTTATAAATGGCATCCATGGCTTGAGCATACAATTGCTTGTAATTGATGGTGACATTCGTATCAATAGGCGCAGTCACTTCGATACAGATAAAACGGCGGCTACCGCTGGGATCGGTAAGCAGGTCCATCTGATTACTAGTACCGATAAACGAGGCATAACGGCGCACTTCCTGGATGGTAGCACCGTAAGGTTTCCGCAAATTTGCCACAGGTTTCTGCAAAAGATGTTTCAGAAAACCCTGCTGGTTGGAGCTAATCTGATCAAACTCATCCAGGTTCACCAGCAGAAAACGCCCCAGATAACGCTCCGCATCCTGTTTGCTCTTAAAATCAAGACTATCCGTATATCCGAAACGCAGTTCAGGCGGCAAAATAATGCGACAATAGGTAGATTTACGATACCCCTGTGCCCCAACCAGCAATGGCGACGTACTGTTTCCATGTTGGCGGTCGAGCCCACGCCAGTGAGCCACCATACTGAGAAACCAGCGATAAAACAACTCCCTCCAATGCGGATTATTGCATGGCACAAGATTGGCAAGCGCCCGGATGCGGTCTTTCCCGTCCCAGCGCCCCACGCTGCAAAGGTATTCTTCAACAGGATTGTACAAAGACACATACTCTGATGTCAGATAACGCTCCACGTCACGATCCCAGGCACGAATCCCCTCTTTCAGGGCATTAATCGCCACGGTATTGCGTACCCTCCGATCCACCGGTCTAAAATAGAAATGAATGGAATCCCGCTGACGGTATTCCAGATCGTTCAACACCGTGTTATAACGAAACTCATAGCGCCGTTCCATAAACTCTTCCAGGCGCAAAGCGGTATCCTGCTCCGGAGTCAAAATAGTTTTAGAGCCAAAGCCCTTAGACTCTTGGTAAATATTATGAACCATGGCACGTACTGTTTGCTCCTCCGCCTGTGCATAATAATGAATAATCGTCTGCCTCACAACTTCCTCTTCCGGTATGCCCGCCTTGTAGCAATACTCCGCAAGGCGGACAAGTAACGGTTGAAGGTCATCTTCCCGTCGCCAGTTCTCCATATCCCGGAGCGCCTTATCGAGGGCGGTTTCAAAAAGCATGGTGAAGGTCTGCGATGTTTCAAAACCCGGTTCCAGCCTCAGCAACGGATTTTTCTCAGCCAACTGCCGTTGCCGGAAGGTCTGTTCTCCGGGCATGGAGAATGGCTGTTCCAGACAGAAAGGTACCGCATGAGGATTGTATCCGGGATGTTCATCGAGCGTCATCCGGCAGCTTTGCATCAGTGAAGGCTCTTTCAAGGCAATGGGAAACGGGAACAACGGCTGATAGCAACTCACCGCCAAGCGATAGGCATGGGCATGAAACAGCGCAGCTTCCTGTTCGCGCTTCGGTAAGTTTCCATCCGGTAAGGCGAAACACACCCAGATCTTCACACTCCTTCCGCTGGAACCGCAAAAAGCGGCAAACGTCTGAGGAAGCAGCATCGCCTGACGTTTCACCAGTTCAGCTTCCGCCAGTCCAGCCAGCTTCTTCACTTCAAGCTGAACCAGACCATTGTATTGTTTCATCCTTCGCCCTCCGTCTTTAGTGCGGGCATACTCCACGGCAGGATAGACACGCGGAAGTTTGTCAATATGAACGAATGTAGATCCACTACTTTCCAACTGAGGTATGACAGTTCGTAACCCCGTTACATACCCGTCTCTGGTTTCCGTTTTCATCTTCTCCATCAATACATCGGCATCATAAACGGTCATCATTTCCCTGCCTGTATCTTTGTCATGTCTTATTGAAGTGATTTTCATATCATTACTTGCTTTGAATTTTATTTATATAGTATAATTCCTTTAAAGAGTTACAAAGATACTGCTCCAGAAAGCGAAAGTCAAGTATTTAAGTATATTATTCTATATTTATCTCAAAAAAGTTCAGCCTATTCATTTCAAAGTAAAAGCTTCAATAATAATTGAGAAAAAGAGAGGGAATCACTTGACTTTGCCCTGCTTATTTTGTATCTTTGTAGTAAGTCCTATTGGGTGTTAACCTTGGTTAACAGGCCGTGCAATGGAGGTCAACAAGCCGAGCATCCAACGTTGACAAGCCTATTGACCAAGGTTAATACCCAATCGTCCCTAAGGGTGAACGGGATGTTCCTTAGGAGAAAACAGAATAGTCCCTAATGTAAAACAAATTAATACCTTATAATTAAAACAAGCAACTATGGCAATCTTATTTGAATGGTACGAAAACCCGGTGGCTCCCAACCAGCCACAAGAAGAAACAAAACTGCATGCACGCATCACGCTGAACGGAAAGACAGAAACCGACCGGTTACGACGCAAAATCCAGGAACGTTGTTCACTGACGGAAACGGATGTGTCCGCCGTGCTCGACGCCCTGTCTCATGCAATGGGTGAAGAACTGGCGGAAGGCAGGCAGGTACATCTGGATGGTATCGGTTACTTCCACCCTACCCTGACCTGCACGGAAGAAATAAAAGAAGATACAAAGCGGAAGAATACGAAAGTAAGGCTGAAAGGCATCAAATTCCGGGCGGATCAGGATCTGAGGAGTGAAATCGGAAATGTGAAACTGAAGAATATAAAACACAACGGACACTCCAACAAATTATCGGACGAAGAAATAGACCGCCGACTGACCGTCTACTTCAGTCAGCACCACATGATGACAAGAAGTGATTTCCAAAGGGTATGCGGCATGATGAAATCGACTGCAATGGGGCATATCCGCCGTTTACGCGGGGAAGGAAAGCTAAAAAACATCGGATTACAGAACCAACCGATATATGCGCCAAACGTGGGGTATTACGGTATAACAGAAGAAGTTATGATGTAGAAATGTAAAAATCCGGCGTGAGAGTAAGCCGCTTACTCTCACGCCGGATTTTTACTCTCACCCACACTTAACATTCTAATTATCAATAAGATATTTTAGCAGTGAGGGTAGTGAGAGTAACCTGAACCAACTTTTTATTAAATCTCTGAGCAATCATTAAATTATTGTTAATTACCCTTTCATACATCGAACCATGTTTCAAAGATTATGTTGTTACAAATGAACAGCAACCTTAATTATGAATTTAAAATAATGAATTATGAAGAAGAAAATTAAATTTTTAAAGAAAGAATCGCTGTTACGTTAATGAACGGGATTCGAGAAAGAGTAGATTATATGATTAAACTAACTTTAAACTTAACAATGATCAAAGCAAACAAGAAATCTGCAACCTAACCCTCCCGCTTTATTCCTGAAAAGAGCAAACAAATAAACTACTTCAGGGCATGTTATATTTTATTGTATCAACTATTAATGCATTTCAATTATGAAAAAATCAATTATTTTATCAGCATTTGTTTTAGCAGCATTGACTGCAAATGCCCAGACTACCGTACAAGGCAGCAAATTCACAGACAATTGGTCTATAGAACTAAAAACCGGTATTATAACTCCTGTAAGCCACAGCGCTTTCTTCAAAAATGCCCGCCCGGCTTTGGGAATTGAGTTTACCAAGCAACTTACCCCTGTTTTCGGACTGGGAGTTCAAGGCATGGGATATATAAACACTTCGAACAGTAAGACAGCTTTTGATGCCTCAGACCTTAGTTTATTGGGTAAGGTTAACCTGATGAACCTGTTTGCAGGCTATACAGGTACTCCACGCATATTCGAAGTAGAGGCCGTAGCCGGTGCGGGATGGCTGCACTACTACATGGACGGCCCTGGAGATGTGAACTCCTGGTCCAGCCGTTTCGGAATGAATTTCAACTTCAATCTCGGAGAAGCTAAAGCCTGGACGATAGGAGTCAAACCGGCATTGGTATATGATATGCAAGGCGACCACAACCGCAGCCGATTCAATGTAAACAATGCCGCCTTTGAACTAACAGCAGGTGTAGCTTACCACTTTAGTGGTAGCAACGGAAGCCATCACTTCACCTTGGCTAAACTCTATGGTCCGGCCGAGATAAGCGATCTGAACAATTCTATCAATAATCTTCGCTCACAAGTGAATGAGAAGAATGGTCAGATCAATGTCGACGCACAGAAAATCAGCGCATTACAACAAGAAGTCAACAATTTACAGAACCGGGTAGTTCCTGTTGAAACAATAGTGGAAACCAGCCGTATTCCGGAATCCATCGTTACTTTCAGACAAGGTAAATCTACAGTCGATGCTTCTCAGTTGCCAAATGTGGAACGTGTGGCTTCTTACATGAAGAAACACGCAAACACAACAGTGGTGATTAAGGGATACGCTTCACCGGAAGGTAGTGCCGAAGTCAATGCAAGAATAGCTAAAGCGCGTGCCGAAGCCGTAAAGACAATCTTGGTCAATAAGTATAAAATCAACCCGTCACGTATTACTGCCGAAGGTCAGGGAGTGGGTGACATGTTCACAGAACCAGACTGGAACCGGGTTAGTATCTGCTCTATTATTGAAGATGCCAAATAAACAAAATTAAAATCCCCCTCGCCACAGATAGTTGTAGCGAGGGGGATTTTTAGTTTATGAGAGT
>Ga0192241_10661_pt1 | contig 14274 bp, 13 predicted proteins | sample Koala_Koa27_I3_FD_131239 | JGI IMG/M metagenome (GOLD analysis project Ga0192241, IMG submission 131239) | Enriched cells from koala feces incubated with labeled cellulose particles, San Francisco Zoo, California, United States - Koala_Koa2-7_I3 ... | reverse complement strand
GTCGCCGTGGTTTACCAGCTGACCGAAGAACCCATCGCAGAGGCCAAACGGGCCAAAACGAGCGGGGCCATCGGAGAGGTGGTTCCGGCGTTCGACAACGATATCGCGTCCACCGCCAAAACGGTGGAGATCGACGGGGCGGTCTCGACTATTTTCACCGCAGAAAAAGGCGGAGCTCCGGTCGGTTATGCGATCGAAACTTTTACCACCAACGGATACAGCGGATTAATTACCCTGATGGTCGGTTTTCTTCCGGACGGAACGATCGAAGGCATTCAGGTCCTCACGCACGCAGAAACTCCGGGGTTGGGCAGCAAAATGACCGAACCGGGCAACCCGCTGACCGCGTCTTTCGAAGGAAAGAATCCGGCGGACCTGAAAATGGCCGTCAAAAAAGACGGCGGGGATGTGGATGCGCTGACCGCATCTACCATTACCTCCCGCGCTTACACGGAAGCTGTGGACCGGGCCTACCGGGTATTTCTGGCTGAGGTGAAAGGCGAAGAACTCCCTTCGGCACAAATTTACGGGGTCGATCCTTATGAAACCATTTTTCCGGGATATGATAATGACCCGGCATCGGAAATGATCCCCGTGAAAGTGGGTGAAAACGATATCAACGTGTTCACCGTCCGTAAAGCCGGGGAACACCTGGGTTATCTGGTGTACAGCACAGCGGAAGGCTACAAAAGTACCATCCATTTATTGACAGGATTCGCTCCGGACGGAACAATCCTGAATATCCTGGTTACCGGTCAGGATGAAACCCCTGGCTACGGCACGGACATCACCCTGCCGGAGAATCCGCTGCTGGAAAGCTTCAAAGGAAAAAATGCCAACGATTTGAATATGACCTTCACATCCGCAGGCGGCGATATAGAAGCCATTTCGGGGGCGACCGTTTCATCGGAAGCCTACATGAAAGCTGTCGCAGCGGCTTATCAGGCTTACCAACAAGTTAAATAGGAGGAAGCGATATGAGTAAAATGAAAATACTGACCGACGGGATCATTAAGAATAACCCGGTTTTCGTCCTGCTGCTCGGGATGTGCCCCACGTTGGGAACGACCAGTTCCGCCGTCAACGGGTTGGGTATGGGATTGGCTACGATGTTCGTGTTGATTTGTTCCAACATCGCCATTTCCCTGCTGAAAAAAGTTATTCCGGGAAAAGTCCGCATCCCGGCTTTTATCGTGGTTATCGCTTCCTTCGTGACTATCCTGCAATTGGTCATGGAGGCGTATCTGCCTGACTTATATGCCACCCTGGGGCTTTTTATTCCGTTGATCGTGGTGAACTGCATCATCCTGGGACGTGCAGAAGCTTTTGCCTCGAAAAACAACTCTTTCTCCTCCGTTTTGGACGGGGCAGGTATCGGTTTGGGATTTGCCCTGGCGCTGACCCTGCTCGGTGCGACCCGCGAAATCCTCGGAGCCGGTTCGTTCTTCGGATTGAAGTTTATGGAAGGCGACGGCATGCTGATCTTTGTGCTCGCACCGGGAGCATTTATCGCCCTGGGGTACCTGCTCGTATTGTTTAACAAAGCTACGGCGAAGTTCAAAACCAAATAAGTATGGAAATTATTAAAATTATAGTTGTTGCGATTTTTGTCAACAACATCGTACTTTCCCAGTTCCTGGGGATTTGTCCGTTCCTGGGGGTCTCCAACAAAGTCAGCACATCGATGGGAATGGGGGCAGCCGTAACTTTCGTTATGCTCATTGCCTCGATCGTCGCCTGGCTCTTGCAGTACGGGGTGCTGAACCCGCTCCATATCGGGTATATGCAGACCATCGTTTTTATATTGGTGATTGCGGCCCTGGTCCAGATGGTCGAGATCATCCTGAAAAAGATGAGTCCTGCCCTTTACCAGGCGCTTGGAGTCTTTCTTCCGCTGATTACCACAAATTGCGCCGTATTGGGGGTAGCTATTTCTCTGGTGACCAAAGAATACAGCCTGGTTGAATCGGTTGTCTTTTCGGTTTCTTCGGCCATCGGTTTTATGCTGGCCCTGGTGCTGTTCGCCGGACTGCGGGAGCGGCTGGAACTCGAAGATGTGCCCAAGGCGTTTAAGGGCGTTCCGATTGCGCTGATTACCGCCGGTATCCTGGCCATGGCCTTTATGGGATTCTCCGGACTGATGTAAAAACGGATATCTTCCTGTAAAAAGAAACCAACAAATAAAAAACACCCCGAAAGTCGGACATGACTTTCGGGGTGTTTTTGTAAGTGCAGTGATGAAGAAAATAGACAGCGGTAGAGCAATTCAGATCCCTCGCGGTTTAAACAGGTCGGCTCCCTTTTGATACGCATAGGAATCCTACGGAGATTTAATGAAGGTTATTCTGTATTTCAACCCTATTTTTAGGGTTCCCAATCCGCCAACGGGTGATGCTCCAATGTTTTTTTAAGGAATTCACGATCCAGATGAGTATAAATTTCCGTGGTGCCGATCGATTCGTGCCCCAGCATTTCCTGCACCACCCGGAGATCCGCCCCACCCTGTACCAAATGGGTGGCAAAAGAATGCCGGAACGTATGCGGACTCACTTTTTTGGGTATCCCTGCCGCCCGGACCGCTTCCTGAATAATCAGAAAAACCATTACCCGGGTCAACTGCCGACCTTTGTTATTGAGAAATAACACGTTTTTGTGCCTGGGGTCCTGCGGAAGATGATTTCGCTGTTCGAGATACAGGTTGATCTGTTTTACAGCTTCCCGGCTTACGGGAACCAGGCGCTGCTTATCGCCTTTACCCGTTACCCGCAGAAATCCATCGTCAAAAAAAAGATCGGACAGCTGCAGCCCTGTCAATTCTGTGACCCGCAGCCCGCAGCTGTAGAGTGTTTCGATCATCGCCCGGTTCCGGTGTCCCTGGGGCGTGCTTAGATCGATGGTATCGAGAATGGCACAGATCTCGCCGTGCGACAGCACGACCGGAAGTTTCCGGTTGAGCCTGGGACTTTCGATCAGTTCGGCAGGCGATTCTTCGAGCTTATCATGAACAATCAGGTAATTGTAAAAACTGCGTACTCCGCTGAGGATGCGTGCCGTCGATGTGCGGTTATGCCCGCGGTCGTGCAAATGGGCCAGGAATGCTTCGATGTGCTTCATTTCCACCTCTTCCGGCATAAGGCCGTATTCCGGCACGATAAACTCCTCCAATAACCGCAGGTCATGCATATAAGCTTCCGCTGTGTTTTGAGAAAGGTTTTTCTCCAGTGTGAGGAAAGCCAGGTAGTCCTCGAAATAAATACTCCAATCTTTCATGCACTGTAAAATTAAGGATTATCTTTGTAGGAAGAACTAAAATCCAGAATATGAAAAGATATTTTGTGTGGTTTTTGGCCCTGCTTGCATTCGTATTGAGCGTTCCCGCGACGATCCAGGCCCAGAACACATCCGTTGAAACTTCCGCCCCCGGAACGTTAAACGAAAAACTCCGTCAGATCGACGGAATAACCCGAATCACCCCGCTCGAAGCTCCCGGATTTACGGAAAAATTCGAGGTACTCTTTACCCAGCCGCTCGATCATAAAAATCCGGAAACAGGCACGTTTAGTCAGCGGTTTTACGTGCTCCACCGCGGTTATGACCGCCCGGTGGTATACGTCACCGAGGGCTACCGCGGAAGTTATGCCGCCCGCGCTGCCTTCACCAATGAACTGGCTGAAAAATACAACGCCAATATCATCGTGGCCGAACACCGATATTTCGAAAAATCGACCCCGGAACCCCGCAACTGGGATTACCTGACCGTAGCCAATTCGATGGGCGACCTCCACCGGATTAACGAGGTGATGAAGACGGTTTATCCGGAAAAGTGGATCGCAACGGGCATCAGTAAAGGCGGACAAACCACGATCATGTACGCTGTCTATTACCCCGGTGATGTGGATATGTATGTGCCCTATGTGGCCCCCGTTTGTTTCGGTGTCGAGGACGGACGGCATGAACCGTTCCTGGAGCGTTGCGGCACGGCGGACGACCGGGCAAAACTCACGGCCTTTCAACGGGAGGTATTGGAAAGGCGGGAGGAGATCCAACCGCTCTTCCAAAAACACACGGACGACGAAAAACTCTCTTTCCGCATACCGATCGAGGAGGTCTACGATATGTGTATACTGGAATATCCGTTCGCCTTCTGGCAGTGGGGCGCTCCGGTAGAAAAAATCCCCGCTCCCGGTTCCGACGCCCAGGATATGCTGGCCCACCTGCTGGCCATAGCCGGACCCGATTATTTCTCGGTCATCAGCGAACCGTCGTTCTACGTGCAGGCGGCACGAGAACTGGGTTATTACGGATACGACACCAAACCATTTAAAGGGTTACTGCAAATTAACACGGCGAAGGGTTACCTGCATAGATATATGGTCCCGGAAGACGCACAACAGTATAAATTCTCGCACCGCGTTCATAAAGACATCTACAAATACCTGAAAAACAACGATCCGAAAATGATCGCGGTAAACGGTGAATTCGATCCATGGAACGCAGTAGCGCTGGACAAAAAACTCTTCCGCAACAAAGAAAATATGATACTGATGGTACAACAAGGCGGAAGCCACCGTGCCCGGATCGCCACCCTGTCCGAAGAACAGCAACAACAGGTATGGAATCGGATCGACCAATGGTTAACCGAATAACCGCCTGAAACTAGCGCTTTAAAAAGCGCCGCAAATCGCGCCTTTTTGAAAAAAGGCGCCCCAAAAACTTTTAAACCGGGGCTTGCACACCGGTAACCCGCATTACATGCGGGATTTAAAATCAAGTCAATTTGCTTATGAAAGCAAGCTTTCAACACAAATTGGCTTGATTTTAAACAACAGGCTTTGCCTGTTGCCGGTGTGAGACCGTAACGCATAATGATATTTTGCTGAAAATGAAATATATCGAATATAAAATTAGTTGTATTCCGGACGAAGAATCATCGGAGATTATGGTCGCAGAACTGGCCGAGTTAGGGTTCGATAGTTTTTCGGACTATTCGGAAACGGAAAAATCCATTAGCGGATACCTGCCGGCTTCGGAAATCTCCAGATACGAAAAGGAAATTCACGAATACCTGGAAGATTCCGGCAGACCGTATGAACGAATTGAGATAAAGGATGATACAAACTGGAATGCGCTGTGGGAATCCAATTTTGAACCGATCCTTATCGAAGGGCGATGCCATATCCGCGCACCCTTCCATGAAAAACGGGACGATGTGGAACACGAAGTGGTCATTATGCCCAAAATGTCGTTCGGGACCGGACACCATGCCACTACCTCACTGATCCTCGCCCGGCTGATGGATGCGGACCTGACAGGCAAAAAAGGACTGGATATGGGAAGCGGGACCGGGGTACTGGCCATCCTTGCCGTTAAACAGGGAGCGGCCCATGTGGACGCCATCGATATCGACCGCTGGGCCTACGAAAACTGCATCGAAAACATTGAAATGAATCGGGTCGGTGACCGGATCAGCGTACAGGAAGGCGATGCTTCACTGCTCTGTAAAAGCGAGAAATACGATTTTATACTGGCCAATATAAACCGAAATATCCTGCTGACGGATATGGAACATTATACACGGGTGCTGAAAACCGGCGGCGCGATTCTGTTCAGTGGTTTTCTGGAAGTGGATATTCCTGTGATCCAGCGTAAAGCACGGGAACTGGGACTTGCTCCGGTGGAGGCCGTACTGAAAAACGGATGGGCCATGGTGGAATGTAAAAAAGAGGCATAAGCCTCTTTTTTGTTTTCAGGAATACTCCTCCCGTTCACCGGAACATACAACTTCACCGAAAATGATTAATTTTGCACCACTCTTAATACCGAACCATACTATGACGGATCAAGCCATTGAAATTATCCAGATCAACATTTCCGGCCAGGACAAACCCGGCGTCACCTCACAACTGACCGATATTCTCGCCCGTTACGACGCATTCGTACTGGATATCGGGCAGGCCAATATCCATCAGAGCCTTTCGATGGGTATTCTTTTTCAGACCACCCCTGAAAAATCGGGTAGTATCATGAAAGACCTGCTGTTCAAGGCTTACGAGTTACAGGTAAAAATTCGCTTTACCCCGATTACGCCGGAAGAATATTGTGCCTGGGTAAGTATGCAGGGCAAAAACCGCTATATCATTACCGTGCTGGGACGTAAGATCACGGCCCGGCAAATCGGACAAATCACCAAAATCGTATCCGAACAACAGCTCAATATCGACAGCATCATCCGGCTAACGGGACGTATTCCGCTCGATGAAACGGAGTGGGCCGCTAAATCGTGTATCGAACTCTCCGTTCGCGGTACCCCGACCGACCGGGCTGAAATGCAGGGAAAATTTCTGCAGCTCTCCACCGAAAGCGGTATCGATATCTCGCTGCAGAAAGACGATATGTACCGCCGCCACCGACGGCTGATCTGCTTCGACATGGATTCGACCCTGATCGAAACCGAAGTGATCGACGAACTGGCGGACCGTGCCGGTGTGGGTGAACAGGTTCGGGAGATCACTGAGGCGGCCATGCGCGGGGAGATCGATTTTTCGGAAAGTTTTAAACAACGCATCGCACTGCTGAAAGGATTGAATGTTTCCGTTATGGAAGACATAGCCCGCAACCTGCCGATCACCGAAGGCGTGGGCCGGTTGATGCGGGTACTGAAACGGGTCGGTTTTAAAACCGCCATCCTTTCCGGAGGGTTTACCTATTTCGGCAACTACCTCAAACAACGCTTCGGCTTCGATTACGTATATGCCAATGAGTTGGAAGTGGAAGACGGCAAACTGACCGGCCGCCACCTCGGTGAAATTGTGGACGGGAAACGGAAAGCCGAATTACTGCGTTTGCTGGCCCAGATCGAAAATGTAAGTACCTCGCAATGTGTGGCCGTGGGCGACGGAGCGAACGATCTGCCGATGCTCGGAGTTGCCGGGTTGGGTATCGCGTTCCACGCCAAACCCAAAGTAAAAGAAAACGCCAGCCAGTCGATTTCGACGATCGGACTGGACGGTATCCTTTATTTCCTCGGTCTGAAAGATTCTTATATCGAAGGTGATGCGGTAGAATACAACTTCTGAAAAAAAACTCCTGTTTGGGGAGATTGTCAGAACCTTATCAATAATCTAAGCGTCGGATTTTTATCTGACGATCTTTTTTATTCTAACCTGTGAGTTCGTATGATCGTTTGATCGAAGTATTGTATTCCAATTTGGCAGACAATGAGAAATTTTAACCGAATTCAACGGAATATTTCATTCATTTTGAACAGAATGTATTGAACCGCTAACTAAATTTACTATATTTGAAGAGAAGGGCGACAATCTAACTTAATCATTTTCTGGAATGAAGAAAAAAACTACTCCTTTCTCCCCTGATAATACTGGTGATCCTCTTTGTTTTATTCTCGTGTACTAAAGATTTTTTTGAAAAAGATCACCGGGATAATCTAAACGTTTCCTTTACAGTGGAAGAGGCCCGGCTGGTTTTCGAAGAGCGTATGACCCGGAGCGGGAATATGCGCAGTTTTGAACAGGCCATGCGCAACAGCCTGCTTCCGGGACATTTTACCCCTTATTGGGAAAATCACTCCCGCAGCGGCGGATCGAATTCTTTGCGGATCAATGTTCCCATCCTGGGTACCTATTATTCGTATGCTTATGTGGCTCCGAGTGTTTGTCTGGATTGTGACGGGGAGTGTGAGCATCCTTTCCGGGAAGGCTGGACCAGTCTGGCTGAAAACCGTCTGGTGGTCGTTAAATTTTTGACGGGAGAAGAAACGACTCCTTATATACAGACCATTATCCCGATGGGTCCCAGCCGCGGGCAGGCCAAGGCCCGTAAACGGGATAAGGAACCGCTCCGGGATCTAACCGGAATCGTACAGTATCATGATTTGGACGGGAAGTTGATTAAAACCAACCTGTATGAAAACGGGGAAATTCTAATCGGCGCTTACTATCAGGAATCGGATTACCACGAGAAGCTGAGCCTGATCGAATCGAAAGTTGGCCGTGTTCAATCCACCACCTACGAGAGTGTTCAAACCCGTTCGATAGAAATTCCACCGGTTACCGTTATCTATTGCCGACAATGTGGTTGTTCCGAATGCGGCAGTTGTCTTGCGAATTGCTCCGCACTGCGGGTGGGATGCAAATGTTCCTGTCAGAATTCCAGTGGCGGAGGCAGCACTTCCCCACCCCCAACCAATCCGGGAGGGGGCAGCAGCGGAGGAGGCACCCCCGGAGGGTCGATCCCGGATCCGGACAACCAGCCGAATCCGAATATCGGTCAGAACGAAGTACCGAACGCATACCCTTTATTTCAAAGCAGCACCCTGACCACTGCCCAGTGGAGAGCATTCGAAACGGAATTAAACCGGATCATTGCCGATTGTATGGGACAGAAGTTGTATAACGAAGTACTTCGATCGATGAACGGATTAAAAATTACGTTGAATTACAATCCATCCTATGTGGCGGGCCAGTTAACCGGTACGGTAAGCCGCCCGCAAATGAATTTCGGGATCATGGAAGACCACGTCATACTCCACGAACTGGTACATGTTTATCAGGTAAAAAACGGCAGCTCGACAGCTACCATAAATAAAGAAATAGAGGCCTTTTACCTGCAATACAAATACTTGAAAAATTCGGACAGATTCTTGCCGGGCAAACGGTGGTATCTTTATTTCAATGAAAATGAGCTGGGACGGGCCGTTGCAGCTATTGAGTACTATCTGGATATAAACTGTAAACTGATCAGACAGGAAGATATGGATGCTTTCCAAAAGAAATTGGATAAGGCAGCCGAAGCTTTCCAAAGAACTCGGGAATACAGAAATTGCCCCTACCTCCAAACCCTTAAAGGCTTAGATAACTTCCAGGCGGGTATTAATCTTACTAAAGATTGTAAAAATGAAGAATTTTAAAATGTTCCAATTGCTTCTGTTGACTCTCGTTATAAGTTATAACGTTAGTTGGGCACAAGAAGATGATTACAGGTCAACACGGCGAGTCGTTAAAGATGGTTATGTTTATCAAGTAGATAATGAAAGCGGCGGCATAGTCCTTTATAATACTGAAAATAAATATACATATCGCACAAGAACAAATAAAGATGGTACGGAAGCAGACAATCTTGTCCAGCTAGGAATCACAAAAACTTTGATTCACGGACCAGTTGATTACGATCTGCTTCGTATTATTTCCGGCACTTTCATCAATCCTTATGTACCCGTTTTCAATCTGGAGAACCCCAATGAATTAAAAGGGCTTATCATCACTCTAATCATCGAACCGGAGACTGGAAAGGTAATAGAAGTCAATTTCATGTTTTCCATCAATAGCCCGTATAGCCGGGTTCCCATAGAAGCTTATCGGAACATCGAAACAGAACTGATCCGGTTGATGCAATTCGAAGTAACGGATGACGGAAAACAGCTCAGCCACTGTATGTTCTTCTGGACATCCGACCTATACGCACCCCGTTACTGGGCCCATTAATGGGTACCGCAATTCGTTCTTTCTGTGAAACTAACAAATCACCGCACTTAGGTACGGCAAGCCGCCCGCAAAAGAATTTAGGGATCTTTGAATACCACGTCATACTCCACGAACTGTAAAGATGAAGAATTTTAAATTATTATGTTTGTTGATATTAACTCTTGTAGTTAATAACAGTTTTGGTTGGGCACAAGCCGACGTTTATCAATCCACGCGACGAATTGAAAAAGAGGGATATGCTTATCAAGTTGATAATGAAAATGGCAGGGTAATTATATATAATGCTGAAAATCAATTTACCTATCGAACAAGAACGAATAAAGACGGTACGGAAGCAGACAATCTTGTCCAGCTCGGAATCACTAAGACTTTGATTCACGGACCTGTTGATTACGATCTGATTCGCGTGGTTTCCGGCACTTTCATCAATCCATATGTCCCCGTTTTCCTTCTGGAGAACCCTACTGAATTAAAAGGGCTTCTAATCACTCTTATCATCGAGCCGGAGACTGGAAAAGTACAGGAAGTCGATTATAGGTTTTCCATCAACAGCCCGTACAGCCGGGTTCCCATAGAAGCCTATCGGAACATCGAAACGGAGTTGATCCGGTTGATGCAATTCGAAGTGACGGATGCAGGAAAACAGCTCAGCCACTGTATGTTTATCTGGTCTTCCAGCCTCTACGCACCCCGTTACTGGGCCCATTAATCGGTACCGCAATTCTTTCTTGGAGGAAACTACTTGAATGAAATTACCAAATAAAAAAAATCATTTTGAACTCATTGACAGAATAAAGCGTTCGCTGACCATAATCCATCGGAAAAATGACCGGAAAAATAAAAAACGTAAACCCTCGGGATTAAACCTGGCGCTCCTGCTGCTTGCTGCAGCCGGCATGTTCTGGTGTTGCCAACCCATTTCCCCGCTGGAAACAGCCCTGCTCCTGGCCGGCGATAACCGACGGGAACTTGAAACCGTACTGGAATACTATTCCGGCTCTGCCGACGATCCATTAAAGCTCAAGGCTGCCAGGTACCTGATAGAAAATATGCCGGGACATTATTCTCTCGACAACGCCGGCACGGATAATTACTTCTCCAAAGTAGAGAGTGCCTATACGGATGCCCCGGCTTACCTGAAACATATCCTGTATTGTCTTCCTTCTTATTTCCTGGAACCGGCTGTAAAAAAAGAAGACGTTCAGTATATCACCGCGGAGTTTCTGATCCGGCACATTGACCGCTCTTTTGAACTTTGGAACAGCAGCCCGTGGAAAAAGGAAGTCAATGAGGAGCTTTTTTTTTACACATATTTTACCCTACCGAATTGCGAATGAACCCCTGGAGTTTTTGATGAATACTGACTTCGGAATCGACCCCGGTCAGCTCCATGCCCAGTTGAAAAACAGCCACGGCTCCCTCTTGGGACTTCACCGCTTCTATTTTTCGGAATTATTACCGAGTTTTCCGAACCGCCTTAATTTACCGTATCCGGTGCAAAGCGAATCTTACGTGATGGACTGCCTCCCACATGCCCTTTTTATGCAAATCGGCTACCGGCTTTTGGGAATACCCTGCACCATAGATTTCACTCCCTTTTGGTCAAGGGCAGACAACGGTCACCATTGGAACAGCGTGATCAATTATCACACACCAGAAGAGAGAATCAATGAAAACAACACGGCCCAATCCGCAAAAGTCTACCGGAACTCCTTCACTCCCAATCCGATTCCAGCGTTTAACGGATATGATTTCATTCCGCCCCTGTTCCGCGATCCATTCGTCCGGGATGTAACCGAAAAATACTGCCGGGTAGCGGATATCACTATCGGATTAGGTAAAAATAAAGCACATGCTTCTCAGGATATCTATCTGTGCGTATTCAACAAACGGGAATGGCAGCCCATTGCGTGTAGCAGATCCCGGAAAAAATCAGTCACCTTTAAAAATGTAGGGATCGGAAATATCTATTTGCCCATTATCTATGAAGGCATCCATAAAATCCCCGTTTCTTACCCCTTTGAAGTTCTGGAAAACGGAGAGTTGAGAATACTGGAACCCTCGCCAGAGGTGCAGTCCCTAACGCTGACCCGCAAATATCCTGTATCTTCTTTTAAAATGAAATGGGATCGAAATATGTCAGGCGTACAGCTATGGGGATATCAAATGCAAGGAGGGCCAGGCATATTTTTGGCTGAGATTGACGATTTGAATGAAGCTCCGTTCTTTGATCTGGATTTTATGGCCGGCCAATGGAAATACCTCAAAATATCGGCCAATCCGGATTATCCGTACAAACCGATAAATATTGCTGAAATTTCTTTCTGGAATTCAGAAAATCAGGAAATTGACTTCAAACAGCTTATCCTTTTAGATAAGCAGACAACCCGGAGCGAAGAAGTACGGGAAAAGATAAGCGATAAAAATGTGCTGAGCTACTTCGATTTTTATGATCACCTTATTTTCACTTTTGAAGAAAACAGGACGATACAGAAAATCAAACTGATATCCCGAAATGACGATAATTACATTACCCCCGGCGATGATTATGAATTGTTATACTTCTCCCCGGAGGGGTGGGTTTCGCTGGAGTTTAAAAAAGCGACGGAAAGAAAACTGGAATTCGACCAGGTTCCGGTAAATGCCCTTTTTTGGTTACGTAATATTTCTAAAGGAAGAGAAGAAAGGATATTTACCTACGAAAGCGGTTCTGTCGTTTTCTGGTAGCCTGTTTCAATCCGCGCAACCTGCGCTGGAAGGATAGTCACAAACCGAAAGTTCTGCATTAAAATGGAGGCCGGGAGCGCATTGCTCATGAACAGCCTTTCCATAACTACAGATGTAATACCAGGAACAGTTATCCGGGTCGGGGATAAAAATGACTTCATCCGTAGGCGGACACTCCGGAGTCGTTGCTGTGGTACCGGCCGCGTAAAGGTGCAAAACACCTAAGGATAAACACACCATCAACACGGTGGCAATCAGGTTAATTTTGGTCCATCTTTTCATACGCTTGAATTTTGATGAAAGATACAATTTATTTCTCACATATCAACCGCAGAGTCCCTCTTTAGAGATGCGGTATACCGGAAAATCCTGATCATATCATTGCACATTTTTCAATGAGCTTAAAATTCCCTCAAAGATAATTGTTTTAATGCCATCGTCAATAAGCCGGTGTGATTCGTTCCTATAAAACTCTACTGAATCACTTATTCCCAAATCCGAATGCAACACATACAAAAGATAACTGCTATAGGGATATCGCCCCCTCGCTCTGGATCGGTGAATGGCCTGATAAGCCTTATCTGGTTCATTATTCAACAGATGTATGGTGGCATGAAGAGAGTGGGTAATCATTTCTAAGTTATGCGGATAATCAGGAAGGGAACCTGAAATCTGATCGCCAGGATTTTGACCCTCTATAATATTCCATACCTTTTGCTCCCAATCTTCGTATCCTGTCACCATACCGATAATCTCGTAATTTTTATCGATAATAAAACTTTGTGGATTCGCCGTATGGTACAATGCCATCGCCAATAGTTGGTTATTCTTATGAAACGATCTGTCAAAGAATAATTTTGCAATCGCCTCGATTCGTGTTGGTTCCGAGATCATTAACTGTTCACAGGAACTACACCCCCGGTGCCCTATAGTTATCATTGCATAATCATTCTCTTTCAAAAGGGAATCCAGCAAATTTCCCTGGAAAACAAATTTTGTTTCCTTCTCTACTCTTTCATGGAGCTGTACCACTTGGCTGTTTTTCTGCAAGATATCAATCAGCAAGGAAATAAGAAATAGAAAAACAAGAAGTAATACTGAACTCCAGATAAGTTGTAACTGATTTTTTCGGAAAAAACTTTTCATACATCTGTTTTCTGAAGCTTCCGGTGAATCACGGACGAAGTTGTCGGATTAATTACCAATTATTTCTTTTTTAGCCGGTATCTCCGTTCGAAGTATGTGAATCCCCATATACATAACCGGCTAATTTATATAGTTTCAACAAAAGTGAATATGAACATCTTCAGATAAATAAAACCCTCGCTGCATAATGATGAAACGACAGTAATGTTAAGAAGGTTTCAACAGACTCCTTTTCTGGTATCTATTTACAGGCTCCGTTCTCGAATTTCTTTCCGATCACATACAGCATATCTTCCGTCGTGTCTTCCAGGGTCCATTTGGGGTTCCATCCCCACTCTTCGCGGGCCGCGGAATCATCGAGAGAATCCGGCCAGGAGCGGGCAATCGTATCTTTGGTCGGATCCACATCATACGTCATTTCGAAATCCGGAAGATGCTTTTTAATCTGTTCGGCAATAATTTCCGGAGTGAAACTCATGGCAGTGATGTTAAAGCTATTCCGATGCTTCAGTTTTGCCGGATCGGCTTCCATCAATTTGACGCAGGCATTGAGGGCATCCGGCATATACATCATATCCATATAGACATCCGGAGAGATCGGACAAACAAATTTATTGTCCCTAATCGCATCGTAGTAGATCTCGACGGCATAATCCGTAGTACCGCCGCCCGGCATGGTCACATTGGAGATCAATCCGGGAAATCGTACACTGCGGGTATCCACCCCGTAACGATGAAAGTAATAATCGCTCAATAGTTCTCCCGTAACCTTACACACTCCGTAAATGGTAGTCGGATGCATAATGGTATCCTGGGGTGTTTTATGTTTTGGCGAGTCCGGCCCGAAGGCACCAATCGAACTGGGAGTAAACAATTTACATTCATACTGCCGGGCCACATC
>Ga0192241_10658_pt1 | contig 14309 bp, 12 predicted proteins | sample Koala_Koa27_I3_FD_131239 | JGI IMG/M metagenome (GOLD analysis project Ga0192241, IMG submission 131239) | Enriched cells from koala feces incubated with labeled cellulose particles, San Francisco Zoo, California, United States - Koala_Koa2-7_I3 ... | reverse complement strand
GCCCAATACCGGAGAGGCCTATGACTTCCCGGCGCCCAATATGGAACACGTATATGTCAATAATTCTTCCGATCCCGGCTCGTTGAACCAATACCTGACCACGGCGGCCGGCCCGGCGCTAGCCATGTTCCGCGTTCCGGAAGGGGTGGACTATGATTTTACCGAAATCACCAACCAGATGCATATCAAAAATGCTTCCGGCGCGGCTACGACCCACTACACCAAAATTCCGGTCGGTTGGGTGTTCGAAGCGATCGAAGCCGCGGCCACCGAATCACTCTCGCCGTACAAACGGTTGCCCGGTGTACTGGACGGCAGTATGGCCATTGTGGCAGCGGCCAACAGCGGGAAAAGCATTGCCCGCAAGATGACCGGATTGAAAGGGCCGGACGGCGATCCGATCTATCAGGACACCAACGACAGCGCGAACGATTTCGAGGTGATGGACGATCCGCAGATTCGGCGCTACGGAGCCAAAATGCCCGCCTGGAACCATACATTAGCCAATTCTTCTGCAGAAGATGACCAATAAAAAGAGCGATCCGATGAAAAAACAGAATAGATTCCTCACCCTGGCCGTAGCGGGGTTGCTGGCCTGGAGTGGAACCGACAATACATATGCTCAGTCAGGCCCGGCCACGCCCGCGGCTTACGAAATGTATCAGGCGACCGGCTTATGGATGCGATCCCGGAATTCGGCTGGGCTGATGCTGGACGATTACCGGGTTTATACGCACCTGGATGCCGGATACCGGTATACCGGCGGTGAGTTTCGCCGTCCGCAGCAGGGAAAATACGAAAATCAATTATTTATCGGTGTGGAAGGGGCCGCCGCTCTACCGGACCTCTACGCCTGGGGACGGTTTGCGCACGAGCGGAATTATGAGCAACAGGTGCGGTTTAATGCCTCCATTATCGACCCTTACCGGGGGATGCCCTACTACCTGGTGGATGCTTACCCTTCGCAGTGGGAAAAACACAGCTACGATATGAACTTCCGGATGGCCACGCGCGAGCTCGGAAAGCGGCTGCGTTTGGGAGTGGAAGGCCGGTATGTGGCTCAGGCGGGCGGTAAGCAGAATGATTTTCACAGCGACAACCGCTACCTGTTCCTACAGCTTCGCCCCGGGGTGGTCGTCTCTCCGGCGGATAAACACCACATTGGGTTGAATTTCGATTACTATGCCGTCAAGGAAGAAGCGGAGACCAATCTGGTCTATAACAACGACGCCTACGGATTCTACTACAACCTGGGCCTGGGTATGGGAACGTACAACCGCACCCTGCAGCGGTTTACCAATTTTAAAGGTAACAGCGTAGGGGGAGCGGTTCAGTATAACTTCCAGGGAGATAAATTCCGCCTGCTGGCCGAAGGAAGCTATGCCTACCGGGTTGAAGACGCCTTTATGCGCTTCACGGAACCCCGTCCGGACGGATCGGTAAAAGTGGCCGACTGGCAGGCCGCAGCCCGTTTGTTTACCCTCGGTGTGAACCGGCATCAGTTCGAGGTTCGCTATTCCGACTGCGATCTGAAAGGGATTCAATACCTCACCGAACCCCGCAAGGACGGCGAGGCTACCTATTACGACGTCATTTATTCTTCCATCCGGCTGATCGACCGCTCGCGGCGGTTCGAATTGAATTATGACCTCTTTTTGCAAGGCGGATCCGAGTATCGATGGAAGTTGAGCGCCGCGGTGCGGTACGGCAGGGATAAAGTGAACTACATCCTGCCGGACTCGCGGATGCGTCTGGAAAACTGGCTATTTTCGGGAACCGTCAAACGCAATATGGTTCTGCCGTCCGCCCTGGCCCGCCGGATTTTGCTGGCACTGGAAGGCGGCTACAATTACAACCCGGCCTATCTTTTCGATTACAACGGACCCAATACCCTCGACGATGCCGTACTGGAGTTGGCCGTAACAGATTATAAATACCTGCGTTCAAGGTATCATTACCTGGGCGGTTCGGTGACCTATTCGCAGCGGATCAGGGAGGAGTTACGGGCAAACCTCTTTGCCAAGGCCGAGTATTGCTATACGGAAGCTTTGCATAAAGGCTCCGCCGTTCGGGAACAGTTCCGTGTTTCACTGGGTTGCAACTTTTAATCAGCCCGAATGTAAAAACATGATATAAATTCAGTAACCATCGACTATGAAAATTTTTTTTAGTTTATTGTCGGGTCTGGCCCTCTTGCCGGTTTTAACTTTCGCCCAAACGGTGATTCCCCCGACCATCCGATCCGAAACCTCTTTTGCCATCGTGATCGACCGGGAGAGTTACGACCGGCTCCGACCGGCCGTCCAGGCGTACCGGGATGTTATCGAGGCGGACGGCCTGGCCGCCTGCATCGTCTACCACGATTGGACTTCTCCTGTTGAAATCCGGGAAAAACTGATCGAACTGTATAACGATCCCCGCTCGCCGATCGAAGGAGCGGCATTGGTGGGGGATATACCGATCGCCATGATCCGCGATGCCCAGCACCTGAGCAGCGCTTTTAAGATGGATCAACGCCAGAACTGGCAGCGTTCCAGTATCGCCTCGGATCGGTATTACGACGATTTCGGGTTGACTTTCGATTACCTGAAGCCCGACAGCCTGAATTCCCTGTACCACTATTTTTCGCTTCGTCCGGATTCCCGGCAGGTACTCTCCCGCACGATCTACTCGGGTCGCATCATGCCGCTTGGGGAAAACAACGGGGATAAATACGAGCAGCTGGAAAATTACCTGAACAAAGTGGTCCGCGAACGCACCGAGAACCGGGACAATACAGTGGACAATCTGTCCATGGCACGGGGACACGGGTACAACTCCGAGTCGTTGGTCGCCTGGTCGGGAGAACAGTTGGCCCTGAAAGAGCAGTTTCCGGAGTTGTTCAAGCCGGGCGGAAAAGTACGGTTTATGGATTTCGAAACCCGCTTTCCGGCCAAACCGCACTACCTGAACGAAGTGTTGCGCCCGGAACTGGACATTATGCTGTTTCATCACCACGGCCTCTATAATTACCAGTTGCTCAACGGATATAAAAACGGAAGCGACCCTACGACCAGCAAAGAAAACCTGCAGCGGTACATCCGCAGCAAGGTGCTGAGCGCGGTCGATAAGGGGCAAACCCGTGAGCAGGCGATCGAGCAGTATATGAACTACCTCGATGTTCCCCGCTCCTGGTGTGAACAGGCTTTCGACCCGGCTATTCAGGAACAGGATTCCCTGTTCAACCTGACGTTGGATATCCTGATACCGGATTTACTGGGTATTTCGCCCAATGCCCGTTTTGTCATGCTTGACGCATGTTACAACGGATCGTTTTACCGGAATGAATACATTGCCGGCGCATACCTGTTTAACGGGGGTAAAACCATTGCTGTGCAGGGCAATACCGTCAATACGATCCAGGACAAATGGCCGGATGAATTCCTGGGCCTGCTAGCCGGAGGTTTACGGATAGGCCAATGGGGTAAATTTACCCAATACCTGGAAACCCATATACTGGGAGACCCCACCTACCGATTCGCCAATTCTACTCTCGATTTCGACATCAATGCCGCCGTGACCACCCGAAAAAACGACATCGATTTCTGGTTGGAAAAAACGAACCACCCCTCTGTAGATGTGCAGGCGATGGCTTATCAGATGTTGTGGATGAACGGTTACTCCGGCTTATCCGATCGGCTCGCCCAGGCGTATTTTCAATCGGATAGCTTTATCGTGCGGATGGAAGCTTTGAAGATCCTCTCCAGAATAGACGACCGCAATTACCTGGAAGTATTGAAAGCGGCGGTAGACGATTCTTACGAACTGATCCGCCGCCTGGCTATGGAATGGATCGAGAAAAACGGAGCGGACGAACTGATTCCGGCCTTCGTGCGCGGTATGCTGACCGACAACTCTTCGGAGCGCGTGCTGTTTAAATACCGTCAGTACGTCCATCTGTTCGATCAGGATAAAGTCGCGGACGAAATCAAACGGCAAAGCGGGGAAATGGTGCTCTACGACACCACCCTGCTGGAAAAATCGCTGCGGGATCTGGAGGGTTACAAACGAGCCGAAAAACGGGATTTGGAAGCTATCAGTGATCGCACTACCGAGGAAAGGATCAAACTGCGGGAAATCCGATCCTACCGCAATATGCCGCTTACCCGTGCGGTCGATCTGTTGTTGGAATTTGCCGCGGACGACACCCGCGCGGAAGATTTACGGGTAGCCGCGCTGGAAACCCTGGGCTGGCACACACAATCCGCACGCAGGCGGGAAATTATCGCCGGACTACAAAAAATCGCCGATACGGCTGCCGAAGAACGGATCGCGCGGGAGGCGGTGAAAAGCGTTAACCGTCTTACGGATCGTTAATCCGAAGCGTTTGATAAATGAAAGAGTGCCCACGAACTGCGGGCACTCTTTTTTATTGATTTAATCCTGATAGTTTTCCGTTATTCCGGGTCTTCCAGCCATCGGTTCAGCTCATTGAGGTTCTCCCGCGCCACCGGCAAACCTGCATCGGCCGCCCGTTTGAAATACTCGGCTGCCCGGGTGTAGTCTCCTTTTTTCACATAGATATAACCGGCGTTATTCCACGATTCCGGCATGTCCACTTTCAGTGCCCGTTCCAGTGCGCTGTCATAAGCGCCGTTTTCGATATCCAGCGCCGCGCTGTTCAGGTTGGCATACGGATCATTCGGGTACAGGCGTGCCGCGATATCGAATACCTCTTTGAATTCCGCGCTGGTTTTCGGATAGGTGTTCGCTACCAGATACATCTCGTTAAGGCTCAACAGCTGCGGTTTGGTTTTCACCAAATCTTTCGCTTCCTCTACACTGAAGGGACGGGCGATATACCCGATCGTGTATTCGTTTCGGCGCAGGTAAGGATAATAATCGTCCAGCAGGGTACGGTAAGCGGCCCCATATTGCGGAGCTGGTTCTTGCGTTGCTGAGCATCGGTCGTACCGTCCAAGATGTTCAGCACCTGTTGTTTTCCGGTAAAGTTCGATTCTTCCATGATCTTGCGGAGGCCTTCCCAGTCATCCCCTTTCCAGTCCACCTGTACGACGTTTTGCGGGATCGAGTGCTGGCTTTGTACATATTTGACGAACGACTTAGCCCGGTTCTCGGAAAGCGTCAGATTGTGTGCCGCCGCCCCTTCCGGTGAAGCGTAACCGGTTACTTTAAACTGATTGACGGTCAGGTTCGGATCGTTATGCACTTCGCGTATAATCTGGTCCACTTCGCTCAGTACGCTGGCGTTGTTCATATAGTCCCGTTCGATGTCGTAGCGGTTGACCCGGAAATTCAGGCGTGCTTCGTACGTATCGCTGCGTTGTTTGACTTCTTCGGTCGGCGGAATGACGTAGCTGATCTGATAGGTCGGCTGATACACAGGCGGCAGGATCGGCGAAAGTCCGCGGTAAGTGTTGTTGGTCAACTCCAGGTTCCGGCATCCGGTCACTTCCTCTTCGAATACCAGTTCGCCCTGCCGCATCCAGGCCTGATAGGGTACGTTCATCCGCATACGGATCGGTTCCATGCTTCGGTTGGGACGGTAAACGATCGTTTGCGAAGGTCTTTGTTCGAGGTAAAGTCCGTCCAGCGCCTCGGCCCGTTCGTTGGCTTTATGGCGTACGGTTCCCACGATCATAACCGGATCGAACATGATTTGCTGCGTCCGGTCGGCCGAACGAAGCACCGGGGTCACGATCAGCATATGCTGACGGTTCATTTCGATATCGGCCGGATCGAGAATCGCTTCCAGATAAAGGTTATCGCCTTGTTTCTCGGCCCGTACATCCCGCAGGGAGATACTGCCCGAATAGGTGCGTTGGGCAGTCAGGCCCAACGGAAGCAAGATAATGAGAATCAGGAGTATATATATATATTTTTCATCATCGTAAATTTTATAGTTCCCTGTTTAGCGTAAGAAGAAGATAAAGGAGAGCGTCGCTTTGGTTACCCCCCCAATAATTTTTGCTGGCGTGTTTGAGACAGTCCGCGCACGGATCGTCGCCGAGGTACTTGTCGTATTTATAATGGGCGTATCCGGCTCCGATGCTCGCTTCCAGGTTCCACCGTTTACCGATGATCCACTGGTAACCGACGCTTGCCCCGCCACCGTAGAAGTGGCCTTCGTAGCGATGGTCTTCGAGTGTATGCAGGATACCGAACGGCATTTTTATATTAGCCACGTTAAACTCACCGCCGTGAGCATGTATACCCCAGAAGAATCCGTTGAACCGCTCGCAGCTCCAGAACCGCAGTTCGGGTTGTGCGAGCCAGTGTTTCAGTTTTTTGTTTTTGTCTTTGTTCAGATCGAACCAGTTATAGCCGGCCTCCAGGTCCAGGGTCGTCTTTTCGCCCAGACCGATTTCCAGGCCTAAGTTGGGAGTCAGGAACGCATCGTAGATCAGATTGTTTTTGATCCCGACTTTCTGCGCCATCAGCGCCTGCACGGAAAACAAGGCAATACCGAGCAATACTAATTTTTTCATAAAATAAGGTCTGTTTGTATTTATTATCATATATTTCAATCCTTCAACTTGCGGCAAATCTACCTACCAACTTCGTGCCAACCCGTATTTGCATCAAATTAAATCCCGTTCCGCATGGGCGGAATTTTGTTTTTGTCGCTTTCGGGCCAATCCATGGAGGAGCAGGTTTCACAAGTTCTCCGCCATGTCAAAGAATATACGCTAAGTTCTGTTCTAAGTCCTTCCTGATAACAAAGGTATGTAAAAAACTTCCGTAATCGGGGATTTTACATAAATTCTCATGTAAAGTTTGCGTTAAATGATTCAAGGAAACAAGCGGAACGTCCGCGGCCCGGTGAATCTAATTGGATGCGGTTATGGAAACCTGCTTACTATTAAAATTTTCGGACAAATGCATCCGGGTACAGTAACTTTTTTCGACCCCTCTTCGTTCAACACTCTATTCCACACAATACCGGTAAAACCCCTTAGAATACCGGCAATGCATAGATGAATACTGAGTGCAGATCCCGACAGGGATGCCGGACCCGTAGGAGGGATCAAACAACCTTGCATGATAATTGTAAAACATTCGGGTAATCATTTAGGACCGCATGGAGGATTTTATGGACATATTTCACGGGGAAACCGCACGGGTGATTATCGGTGTGCTTATTTTTCTGGGAGCCTTGGCCGTGGTGATCCTGATTTATCGGTTTGTCACCCGTAAGGCTGCCGACAAAGTGAATAAAACTCCCGGAAAACTGGACAATTTTGTGGTAGATGTATTTCGTCTTCCCTTTTTGACCCTGCTGATCTGGATACTGGTCAAAGTTTTCAGCCGGAGCCTGTTTTTCGATACGCGCTATTACAGTGCGGTCAACCATGTGCTGGAAATTCTGCTGATCGCGGCTATCGGGTGGATACTGATCAAACTGACGCGGGTAGTTTTTTATTATATGGAGAAAAAGCTGGAAGACGAAACCGATCGCACCTATATAGTCCGGGGAAACCTGACCAAACTTTCGATTTTCGAGCGGATGGTGATCGGCCTGATCGTGGTGATTACCGTTTCGGCGGCGCTGATGACCTTCGACAGCATCCGCACCGTCGGACTGGGCCTCCTTTCCTCAGCCGGGGTAGCCGGCATAATCGTCGGTTTTGCCGCCCAGAAGAGCCTCGGATCGATTATGGCCGGAATTCAGATCGCCATTACCCAGCCCATCAAACTGGACGATAAAGTGGTTATCGAAGGCCAAAGCGGCAGTATCGAAGAAATCAACCTGACCTATGTGGTCGTTAAAATCTGGGACGAACGGCGGCTGATCCTGCCGATCAACTATTTCCTGGAAAATCCCATAGAAAACTGGACGCGCAATACCTCCAATATCACCGGAACAATCTACCTGCATGTCGATTTCAAAATGCCTGTCGAACCGCTTCGGCAGGAATTTTACGCGATTCTGAAAGACAATCCCAATTGGGACAAACGCACTGCCGCGTTCGATGTAACGGACATGACCGATACCGACCTGCAAATCCGGATGGTAGCCAGCAGCGCGGATTCCGGGCTGAACTGGAATTTGCAGGTACAAATCCGGGAAAAGATGGTCGATTTCATTCAGCAAAATTACCCGGAGTATTTTGTCCGTACGCGTATTAAGGATGAGAATCCGGCTGGTAAACCGTCGGAAAACGCGCCAAGAGAGCCATTCCCTCAATCACAATAATAACGATCAAAAATCAGAGAAAATGAAAACACACGAACCGCGTAAAAGCGAAAAACAGAGCGCTCCGGAAACCGGAAAAGTGAAAAAAGAATACCCGCACGACCGACCGGTTCCCGAAATTATCGGCGATCCGCATTCGCACGGGGAAAGTCATCCGTCGGACCGTTCGAACGGCAGTTCTTCCAATCAAACCCCTTCCGGTGGTCATAAATCGGGCAATAACTATAATATTCAAGGATAAAACTATGCTGGAAAAAATAATGGGCTTAATTAAAAGCCAGACTATGGACACGGTCGACAACATACCGGGCATTCCGGAAGATAAAAAAATGGAAACCGTAGAGACTACGGCCGATTCGCTGATGGACAGCCTGAAACAGTATGCCACACCAGACAATATTTCCAAATTGACTTCCCTGTTGGGTCAGGGATCAGGAAATGCTTCGGCGAGCAGCGGATTGGGTAGTGTAGCCAGCAGTATGCAATCCAATGTAATCTCTTCACTTACCTCGAAAGTGGGGTTGGATTCTTCGGTGGCCACCAAAATCGCCTCGTCGGTGATCCCTGCCGTGATGGCGCTCTTCAAAAAGAAAGTGGACGACGGTAATGATCCGGGATTCAACCTGGGGTCGATCGTCGGCAGCCTGACCGGAAAATCCGGCTCTGGTAACGGCGTGATGGATATGGTAGATAGTCTATTCGGCAATAAGGGCTAAAGCTGTACGGTGAAATAAACGTATCGAAGACTCCTGAAGATTTTGTAGCCGGGCGATACACCCGGCGACAAAGTCGGTTTATACCACCTGCCTTTATATGTCTCTTACGCAGCTATTCCGCAATATCGCTCCATTTGTAAAACCCTACAAATGGCTGGTCGTATTTACCCTTGTGCTAACGCTGATCGGTTCCTTTACCGCGCAGGTCAACGCCTGGGTGCTCCGCTATACGGTAGACCAGATCGCCGCCCTGCTCGATGCCCATAAGGGATTGCAGGACGGGCTGAATATCCTGATGTGGATATCCATTATCCTGATCGGTAAAGAAATCCTGAACCTGTTTATCCAGTACGGCCAGAAATTTTACGGAGAAAAACTGCGCATCCTCGTTTCGCGGGATTTGGCGCAAACGGTGATTGAAAAAGTACTCACCTATCAGTTGGCTTTCTTTACTACGGGCGGCAACCAGTCCGGTAAGCTCCAAACCCGGATCGACCGGGGGATCGAAAGCCTTAGTAAATTGGTGCAGAACTTTTTTATCGACATTTTACCGTTATTCGCCAGCTCTATCGTGGCGTTGATCATGATGTTCAACGCCAATTTTTATGTAGGGCTGGTCGGCTTGTGTATCGTACCCATCTATTTTTACGTCAGTACGTTGCAGGCGAAAAAACTGAGGGGAAAACGGCGCAATATCCGCGATCTGCGGGAAACCAAAAGCCAGGGTATCCTGAGTATTTTCGATTCCATAGCCGTGATCAAATCCTTCACCAGCGAGCACCTCGAGGCCGAAAAACAGCTCGGACTGCAAACCGACCTGACCACCGCCCAGCTCAAAACCCGTCGCATCAGCTTTATCTTCGACGGTCTGAAGAGCTTTATCGAACAGATCGGCGTGGTACTCATTATCATTCTGACAGCATACCTCGTATTGACCGGCCAGATGACCATCGGAGCGATCATGTTCCACATCTTGTTATTTAATAACGTAACAGCGCCCATCCGACAGCTCCACCGGATTTACGATCAGATGAACGACGCGCTGATCTACTCGGAGAGTTTTTTCGAAACCTTGAATGCCGACCACCACACCGAACAATCCGGCACCTACCGTCCGGCGGTGATCCGCGGCCATTTCCAGGTACGGAACGTCGACTTTACCTATCCGGGCAATCAGGAGCCTACCCTTCAGTAAATCGATATGGAGGTCCGTCCCGGAGAGATTACGGCACTGGTCGGTCTGTCCGGGGCGGGTAAGAGCACCATGATCAACCTGCTGGATAAATTCTACTTCCCCGATTCGGGTGAAATCCTGCTGGACGGTGTATCTCTGCGGGAGTACGACACCGATTACCTGCGGAGCCGGATCGGATTGGTGCTGCAGAAAAACCATATATTCAACGGTACGATCGAAGACAACATCCGCTACGGAAACCCGGAGGCCACGATGGAGCAAATCGAATCGGCCGCCCGGCAATCTTACATCCATGACCAGATCATGACCATGCCGGAGGGTTACCAAACCCCGGCCACGAAACTTTCGGGCGGTCAACAGCAAAAAATCGCCATTGCCCGGATGTTCCTCAAAAATCCGCCGATCCTCTTCCTGGACGAACCCACGGCGAGCCTGGACGCCATATCGACCGAACAGATCAAAAACAGCATCGACGCGATCAAAAAGAACCGCACGGTGATCATCATATCGCACAGCATCTCGCAAATCATCGACTCGGACTGCATCTACGTGATGGAGAAAGGCCGCATCGCCGAGCACGGAACCCACGAAAGCCTATACCGCCGGCAGGGAACCTATAAAAAATCTTCGATGCGATGGCCCGGAGCCTGAATATTGAGAAAATTTCGAAAACGCTGGAATAAAAATAATTAACCGTTTTCAAAGAAATAACCATCCACTATTCCGTAAAAAAATAAAAATTCATAAAATTTTAACATTCCAGAGAGCCAACGGTAAGGATAAATTAATATATTTGTTCCACTAAGAAGACTGGAGTATTTTATTTAACATATTATTTGTTCGTTTTTTGGTGTGCCGAAGGAGACGAAAAAAGCCGGGAGAGGACCCGGCTGAGCAGTTGTAGATTGCTTAATATATTTCTTGGGGGTATATCAATAAACGAAGGTTTTTAGATGTAAATACCAATTTCCATTGCGTTTAACTGAATTACTTTAATAACTTAAATTAAAACCTATGTCTTTTAAACATGTGTTCGTTGCCCTATTGTCGGCAACAGTCCTTTTTTCGTGTACTTCTACCGAAAAAAACGACCGGGAAGAAAACGGTAAAAAAGTTCCGATGGTGGTAAATCTGGATTTCGAGCAAACCCGTGCGGTTTCATTCCCCAGTAATACGCCGACCAGTGAGGAATACCGGCTTACCAACGTAGCGATTTTCGTATTTAATAACCAGAAACTGTTGGAAGCGAAAACCAGCCTCGATGCGGTTCGGTTGGGCGGATTCCAGAATAGCGAGACTTATGCCGAATTTGAAGTTGCCGTAGGTCGTCATTACATCTATGCGATTGCCAATGTACCGAAAAGCTACCTGGATTATACGACCGATGGCATGTCGATGGACGATTTCGCCGAGGGCATTTTCTCTTATGATCTGGACGTATTGACCGGAGGAGGATTCTTCGACGAAGTGGACGGTTCCGATGAGCAGGTAGCCCAGGAGTCTCGGGGATTCCTGATGACCTCTAAAGGCGGCTATAATGAATTCTGGGCCGTAGACTCGGACAATGTAGCCGATAATACCACTACAATTGAAATGGTTCGGGCCGTGGCCAAAGTAGCGGTAGCTTTCGATCCGGCCAATCAAACCGACGGCTCTCTGCTCGATGTGCAATACCTGGTCGATAACAATCCCTAAAAACTCTATTGGGTGGAAAAATATAACGGTTCGGCTTTGATTACTCCGAACTACAACCACACTTCGATCACTTCCAGCGAATACCAGGCGCCTCTGCACGATTACCAACCGGCGATTTACCCCACAACGGCCGCTGCAGATAAAACCTGGACCTATTGCATGGAAAACAGTAACCGCACACCCAAAGAAGGAAATGCCGCTGTGGCCATGATCAAAGGTTATTTCGTACCGTCAACCCTGTTGACTGCCGATGGACAGAGCGTGGACAGCAATCCGGATCCGGCTAATGGAAAAGTGACCTTCTGGCGGATTGCCACCGTGCGCGACGGAAGAAGAACGTACGACGACGGATATTATGCGTCTCAGCCGGTAGCGGCGTTGATCACAGCCGATAAAGAAGCTGTTGAGTTTGTGAATGGTGAATGCTACTACCCGGTTTGGCTGGCTAACGATCAAAGTGGCAACGAAAATAAATATACCGTAAAACGGAACAGCTACTATAAAGTTACGATTACCTCGGTAACCGGTGCAGGCGGTGTGGATCCGGGCGATGTGATCGATCCTGAAATTCCACTCGACCGTCAGGTAACGATTGGGGTGAATATCACTGTATCGAACTGGGATGATGTAGATCAGAGTACAGGAATTTAATTTTTCCCATTAAGAATGTGCCGCCGGTTCCATTCCGGCGGCACATCCTTCATCTTTTAAGCTCCGAGCGGTATTTTTAGATTTCCCATTTCCATATAACTATACCGAATAAATAAATACGTTTTATCCATCTAAGAGAACAGATCGATGAATTCGATTTTACTTCAGCTTTCATCCCGCCTACGGTCACGTTCAACCGGGAAGCGGTTATCGATTTTACTTTCGTTTTTACTGGGATATTTCTGGACGGGCTGTACGACAGAAACGAGAGAATATCCTATTGTGGATTCGGAAGAAGTCAACATCGAATTTACACTGGAAGTGCCCGGACAGAGTATTCCGACCCGGGCGATGTCATCCAATGACGAAAGCGCGATCGAAACCATTGATATATTGGTGTTTCAGGTGGACGGTAATAACGAAACATTTGCTTACCGGGCGCACCAGACTTCCCAGCCTGTAGTAACCGGTAACACAGCGAGTTTTCTGGTAACGCTCAAACGAAGCACAGCGGATGAAAGCTACCGCTTAGTACTGTTGGCTAATCTTCGCGAAGAGGTGGATGCCGCCCTGGAGAGCGTTGCGGAGGGAGACTCGAAAGCGAGCGTTCTTACGGCCATTACTTTCGCCCAGACCGGCAACTGGCCGACTGCCTCCGGCAGTAAGCGTCCACTGCCGATGTGGGGGGAAACATCCGGCCATACGGCGGTGGCAAGAACCACGACCTTACAGCATTTTGGAGGAACCATCTCTTTATTGCGCAGCGTGGCACGGGTAGATATCAATCTGAACCTGCCGCAGGGGAACGACCAACCGGGATTTACCGCTCGCCGGGTAAAAGTTTATAACGCTCACCAGATCAATGCCGCCGCTCCCGGAACCGGAGCCGGTTATAATCATACCGCCAAACAAGTGTATTATCCGACCGTAGTTTCGGGCGCCGTTTTATCTCCGTTGGAATATGCCTTTAACGGAACATCCCTGACCAACGAGATCTATATCGGAGAATCCAATAACAGCCAGGCCGCACCGAATAATAACCTTTTCCTTCTGGTAGAAGGGTTTTATACCGAAGTGGGACAACCGCAAAACAACACCAAGTCCACCTGGTATCGCATCGATTTTGTGGATGAAAATTCCGATCCGGCGGTGTGGTACGATATCTTACGCAATCACCGGTATCAGGTGAATATAAAGTATGTCGGCGGCCCCGGCGACGAAGACGAAGATGAAGCCATTCGTCGGGGTAATTATAACATGGATACGGAAGTACTGGTATGGTCCGAGGGTACGATCCGGGATGTGGTCTGGGAAGGCCAGTACTATCTCGGCGTCAGCCAAAGCCGTTTTGACCTGAATAAACCCGCATCCACCCATAGCCTCCTTCTTTCCACCAATTATCCGAAAGGCTGGATTCCTTCCGTAGACGCGCAGTATGCATCCTGGTTGGAAATCGTTTCCGGCGAATTTACCTATATAAATACTCTGGACGAACTGTTTTTCCGGGTCACTGAAAACACGGACGGTCAAACCCGGACCGGGTATATCGATCTGACCTGTGGAAACCTGCGGCACCAAATCATGATCGTCCAGGATGAATCGGAGTATTCCGGGGACGGAGAAATCTACATAAGGGATCAACCGATGACCGGTGATCCGGTTTATGACCTTTACTTTACTTCCGGACTGGGTGAACGGGTGCCACCCCTTGTCAATCAACAAATGGTTTTCCTGTCCTTCGGTATTCGCCGGTCCGCTCCAACCGGACGGCGAAGCGATGAGATTGGTTTCTCCACTTACCACTTCCGCGGTCCAGGGAGCATTACTACGCACGGTAAAAGTGTAGTTGCTGCCA
>Ga0192241_10644_pt1 | contig 14427 bp, 8 predicted proteins | sample Koala_Koa27_I3_FD_131239 | JGI IMG/M metagenome (GOLD analysis project Ga0192241, IMG submission 131239) | Enriched cells from koala feces incubated with labeled cellulose particles, San Francisco Zoo, California, United States - Koala_Koa2-7_I3 ... | reverse complement strand
TTTCGGATGAGCTCTAAAAATGGCGAAAACATCAATAATAAGTATTGTAAAATTGCCTGTTCTTAATTTATTTCATATTTTTGCAACGGCGGTTGATTCAACGACCGTTGAGAAAAACTTATTGATTATGAAGTTTTATAATAGAGAGAAAGAAATTGCAGAATTAAAGCGTGTACAAGAGCTTGCATTTGGTCAAAACTCCAGAATGATTGTGATTACAGGCCGTAGGCGTATTGGAAAAACCAGTCTTATAAAACAGGCTCTGAAGGGAACACCTACTGTCTATTTTTTCATTGGAAGAAAGGCAGAGAGTATATTAGTAGCAGATTTTATAAAAATAGTACGTGAGACATTATCTATTTTTATTCCGGATGGCATATCCAACTTTACTAATTTGATACAATATCTTTTCGAAATAGGAAAAACACGCTCTTTTAATATTGTCATTGATGAATTTCAGGAGTTTTATAATATCAGACCCGATGTTTTTAGTGATATGCAAAATCTTTGGGATGAATATCGGCAAGAAACTAAAATAAATCTTGTAATTAGCGGCTCTGTATATTCATTGATGCAAAAGATCTTCACAGATCATGGAGAACCATTATTCGGACGTGCTGACAATATTTTATGTCTTCGGCCCTTCAATACCAAAGTGCTAAAACAAATTATGGAGGATTTTGCACCCGGGTATACCAATGATGACCTGTTAGCTTTGTATACATTGAGCGGAGGAATCCCTAAATATGTAGAGTTATTCTGTGACAATCAAGCGCTTTCTGTTGACCGGATATATGACTTCGTTTTTTCAGAGAATTCCCTGTTTATAGATGAAGGACGTAATTTGTTGATTACTGAATTTGGAAAAAATTACGGTATTTACTTTTCTATCCTATTAGAAATAGCAAATGGACATTATACACAAGGAGAAATAGAATCGGCATTAGGTGGTATATCTATTGGAGGCCATTTAAGTAAATTAGAAAATGTGTATAATTTGATAACTCGTGAGCGGCCTATTTTTGCGAAACCCGGTACAAAGAAGAATGTACGATATATTATTGGTGATAACTTTCTAAATTTCTGGTTTAAATACATTGAACGGAACCGTTCCTATATTGAGCTACAGAACTTTGAAGACCTTCGTCAACTAGCAAAAGCTGATTATCAGACCTATTCAGGTAGAGTATTGGAGAAATATTTTAAACAGAAATTAGCAGAGGAAGGAGGGTTTAAAGAAATTGGCTCCTGGTGGGAAACTAAAAGTTCTGCAAACAAGGAACGATTAAATTCTTTTGAAATTGATATTGTTGCTCTCAAATCAAGTGGTAAGAAAGCACTTGTAGCTGAGGTGAAACGAATGCCGGAGAACAATTATGTCCATTCGGCCTTCATGGAAAAAGTGGAGCATCTAAGACACAAAGAGATGGCAAAATATGATATTGAGACACGAGTTTTAGGGCTGGAAGATATGTAAGCCATTTACCGAGTAGGCTGCACTTCATATTGTGCAGCCTACTAACTATTAATCACTAATCTCTTTAAGGGAATAAAGCGGATACTTACAAATTACCATTCAATAGCCTGATCTTCATCTGGTACTTGGGTATTGATATCGCGTGACAAAGTCAATGTACCTTTTACATGATAGCGAATGATAGTGCCTTCTACTGGAATATAATTGAAGAAGTAATCTATGTTATTGATAATTACATAACGATGTTCCAAGTAAGGTTTTGCTTCATCCATGGATGATGAAATACGGAATGAAGGCATAATTTTTTCATTCACTTTGAATCCAATCTCTTCCGCATTATCGCACGATATGCTGACTGACCCGTTCTTGTCGCCCTTAAATTTGAATTTAATCTTATATTTTTTGCGGTCTGTATAATCTTCATCTACAATTCCGGCATAAATGAACATCGACTGTTCGTCTATTACATATCCTCTTACTGAAGCTTTCGTAATAGATTCAGCTGTTTCATTTATTGTGCCATCTGTATTTTCGCCCATCACAACTTTGTTAGTTAGTCCTGTTCCGGAGTAATCACCTGAATAGTCATTGAACGGAAAAATTCTCAATATTGCTTTAGCGTAATTTTTACGTGGATGTGCTTGATAACCGTAAGACGGATTGTCTACTATTTGTAATGGAAGTACCCATTTTTCAGACATGTCAATTCCCCGAAAATCAAACTTGAGGTCTAACAAACCAATATTTTGTCCTGCCCCTATCAGCATGTTTTCCGGATAGGAAACAAACGTTAACCTTTCATTTCCCATATCTTTATAGAATAAATCTGTACGAGTTGCAAAACGAGCCTTATTCAAAGTGTTCAACGTATCCGAGTCATGTGATATATGTATGGTAATATCTTGAGTATTATCAGTAGAACCACTGACAAGTACTGGCAAGCGATAACTGGACCTTCCTTCGCCACCTTCTGCATAATTACCTTCTATATCATGGCGACTATAAGGCACATAAATATTCGTGACTCCTTTGCTGTCTAAAGGAGAGCTAAAAGAGATGTAATGTTGATACTGTTCCTTTTCCCATTCTGAGTTACAGGAAGTTCCTAACACGATAATTGCAGCTAAAACTGCTAAAGTATATATCTTTTTCATATATCTGTCTCTACTTTTATAATTAATCATACATGGTCCATCCAGGGTTCTGTGTCAAACGAGAATTGCGTTTCAACTCACTGTGTTTGATTGGCCAAAGCCACAATTTCTCAGAGAATGTAGATGGAAGATTGTATACAGGGATAGCAGAATGGAATTCTTCTCTTTTGTCTTCAGCCACAAAAACATTACATCCATATATTTGCACAGCCTCTTCCGTAGGTGCGTCTTTCCAGCGGCGAAGATCGAAATAGCGTTTCCCTTCTCCCATTAATTCGATCATACGTTCACGTTTCAACGCTTTACGCATCTTATCAGCATTAGCATATACATCGTCACTATAGTCTGGTAGGCCGGCACGAATACGAACCGGATGAATACCCCGTTCCATTTGTGACTTGTCACGACTGATAGTATAGGTTATCGCTCCATTCCAAGAAGAAATATCATAAATTCCAGTTAACTCATTCAGTGCTTCTGCATAAAGCAATAAAATATCTGCATAACGGATAGCAGTTTCTGCTTTTGCGACATAATTACCCGGATAATCATTTGGGTGAACAAACTTCTTGATTCCTATACCTGTACGCAAATAGAAACCATCATTTCGATAACCGTCAGAACTTCTAAAATAGTGCCAGACCTGTTGATTACAATCAGTGGGTTTGCTTTCAGTCTGGCTCAAGTAATGCCATGTACAGCCGTTGTATGCCACAGAGGCATAGAATCTTGGCTCCCGCTCTACATACTGTAAAGAAACATTCATGCCTGTTGAAGCCTGCTCATTGTCACCCTTATTAGGATCATATTTCCATCCGAGTTCTGTGTACTTACCATTTTTAAGATCTTGCAATCCGGTAAATCCAGTCCTGCGTTCACGGCTATCTACACGGTCTTCATAACCGGTAACTCCCATATACATACTATTCATACCCGGGCAGTCGGTTCCATCGTTCATATAATAAGCATCAAGCATTTTCTGCGTCATACCATGTGAGTTCCACCCACCATCATCTTTTGGCATTTGGTGAAGCACCATCATATTAATATCTGTCGCACCACGTGTAAAGATGAGTTCTTGATTATTAGCAGGCAATAACGTCCCGTCGAATATGTTACGATAAGATCTAAGCGGATCAATATTAGCCCAACCGTTGGGCCACTCTTTAGTGGAAAATTCCCCATCATCCGGTATTTTAACAGTCGGACGTTCGGAAGGCCCATTATCCGAAGTGGATTTGTTCACATGAACCAAGTCGTAAACATTTAAATCAAGAACATCCCGACATGCAGCAGCAGCCTTCGCCCATTTCTCTTCAGTATATTCCTGAGAGAGTAGACGATTACCTTGATCGTCTACTAATGCCTGCGCGTATTCATCGTTATTACCATTAGCAAATGGACTAGCAGCAAAAATCAGTGCATAGGCACGTGTCGCTAGTGCAGCCCCCCTAGTGGGACGAGTAACAGCATAATTATCTGTACGTCGGTCGTATTGCAATTCTTTGGCAGCCAGTACCATTTCGTTACTAATATATTGAACCACTTCTTCATATGAGTTGCGTGGCGTAGCAATTTGTTCGTAATTTTCAGTGTAGTCTACCCCTTCATCCGGCATAACAGGCACAGGACCATAACGCCGTAACAACAACCAATAATAGTAGGCACGTGCAAAACGAGCTTGTCCCTTGTAGTCTTGAATCTCCCAGTCTTCCATTTCTTTACATTTGTCTACATTATGAATTATGACGGATGCTTGATAAATTCCTTTGTAACATGCTCCCCAAGCACCAATATTATATGAGTTTTCATCATATTCTCCCAATTTGAACATATTATACGACAATTCATTTTTGGTAGCATCAATTGTTTTATCACGATCACCAAAATACATATCGTCAGCGAAACAGAAAGGATTAGTTCCGGGGTTTTTAGTCGTAACCTCTTCGTTTTCTCCTTTTAGAAATGAATAAGTATAAGCTAACCACTCTTCCACATGATCCTTGCTTTCGAATGTTTTTTCCAAGGTTAGACGATCTTTGAAATATTTCTCCGAATTTAGGTAATCTGAACAGGAGAGCATAAATCCTATTCCCACTATAGCTAATAGTAATATAAAAATTTTCTTTACCATAATTTCTAATTGTATTTTATAGGTTGACAGTTATTCCCACAGTAATCGATTTTGTTAATGGATAGTCTTCGCCACGTGGATTGGCTGATTCTGGATCCCAAGTCTTAAATTTTGACCATGTAATCAGGTTTGATCCTGTGATGTAAACACGAATATTATTAAAATGCAGTTTGTTTACGAAATTCTTTGGCAATGTATAACCGATATCCAAGTTCTTTAAACGAATATACCGTCCATCACGCATCCAGAAAGTGGATGTTTGCTGGTTGTTACTGTTTCCTCCATAACTCAGACGAGGATAAGATGCATTCGGATTTTCATTAGCAGGAATACCTAGCTTGACAGCAGTTTCTGCATCCACCCAACGGTCATTTATCATATCCTTGAAGATATTCCCCCAATCACTTTCACTAAACGCATAGACACACTTGCCATAAATGGGGAAAGTAGATTTTCCAGCTCCTTGAAAATGAATATTGATATCAAAACCTTCCCATGCAAAAGAAGCCCCTATGCCATATATTAAGTTCGGTTTGGTTGTAGCACCAATAGCCACTTTGTCTTGAACGTTAACAATCCCATCGCCATTGACATCTTTATACTTTATATCACCAGGTTGTACTGTCCCCCAACTTTGTTTAGGACTGTTACGGATATCATCATAATTGGCAAACAATCCTTCAGAGATCAATCCTTTACACTGGTTTACACGGTAGCCTCTTTCATATAAATAAGAATAAACTTGATTTTCTTCATCTTTTTCCAGCACCTCATTTTTACTGTATGTGATGTTGCCACGAACAGTCATATCCACTTTACCAAGCTTCTGATGGTAGGTAAAGTTACCGTCGAATCCACGAGATTTTACCGCACCTACATTTGCTTTCGGTTTGCTTTCTAAACCGGCAATTTCTGGTAGAAATTCACGAGGCATAAAAATTCCTGTACGTTTTTCATAGAAGTAATCTACCGTTGCAGTAAGTTTGTCATTAAAGAGAGAAAAGTCTATTCCCAAGTCATCTTTTGTTGCAATTTCCCAAGTTACGCCGGTTGAAGCCATTTGTGTATAATGAGCACCAATGAATTGCTTTTTATAATCACCAAATCCCCAATTATATACATAATTAGGATCCCCTTTGTCATTATATCCAGTTGTTGCTATGGTATATAAATATGGAAAACGGTTTTCGTTTCCAAGGTTATCATTTCCTACTTTGCCATGTGAGTAGCGTATTTTAAACATATTCATCCATTTTAGGTGTTGTTTAACGAATGGTTCTTCGGCTACATTCCAAGCTAGAGAAAAAGCAGGAAAGAAACCGAATTGATGTCCTGGAGCAAAGTTCTCCGAGCCGGTGTAACCGAAATTGAAATCGGCAAAATAGCGGTAATTCCAGTTATAAGTGAAACGTCCCGCCAATCCTTGGTTACGTTTTGACACACCATTTTTGATATCCGAACCAATATCTACGGTGCGTTTCTCACTATCCTGTGTATAACGGAAAGTAACTCCTCCATGGTGATTGTCTACACTACGGTCCCAACTTAATAACAAGTCAAGGAATTCTCGACGTTTACCAGAGCTGCCACTTGATTGTTGCATATCATATGCAGAAAACATTTTATCAAAGATAATTTCACCAGTTGTCTGATCACGTCCATTTGCTTTATATAAATCCGGTTGACGATGGCGGTTTATCCAGTTACTGTTATCTGTATCGTATCCAAAGCGTCCGATAAACTTCAAACCTTTAGTGATAAAATCCAATTTCTGTTCCAAGGTTACGTTAGTTTGTAGATTGTTATCCCAATTTTCATTATATCCAGTCTGTGTGGAGGCTACCCATGGATTGAGCTTATTCACATTATCCCTATGAGAAATAGGTGTATATCCATTGGAGTAATACACAGGTGAAGCAATAGAGTTATATCCGAAAAGCATTCCCCACAAAGTATCGTCCCCTAATCCCGGACTATTGCGCTTAGCAAGCGAGCCAGCTACACCTAACTTCAGAATAGTACTCTTTGTTATATCAATATCCACATTCATACGATAGTTCCAGCGCTTATAGTTGGCATTTGTATTGTAATCTTTCCGTAATGTTTCATCAGTTTTATACATACCTTGGTCTTCTGTATAACTTGCAGACACATAGTAACGGGCAGTATTACCACCGCCGTGCATATTCAGATTGGCACGATAACTCCATGCACCATTTTTCAAAATCAAGTCTAACCAATCTACATTCGGATAAAAATCCGGATCCATTTGAGTACGAAATAGTTCCAGTTCTTCAGGTTGATAGGCCACTCCCTTATTACGGGTCACCAACGCTTCGTTCATCAATCCTGCATATGTAAGGCCGTCTACAAACTTTGGTGTAATAGTACGAGTATTGTAAGAGGTTTCCACTTTAGCATCAATATTTATCTTTCCGGCTTTACCGCGCTTGGTTGTAATCAGTACCACACCGTTAGCTCCTTTAGAGCCATAAATGGCAGTGGCGGAAGCATCTTTCAATACTGTAAACGACTCGATGTCTTCAATATTGATTTCATCCAAGCTACTGCGTTCAAATCCATCTACCAAAATATAAGCACTCGAGCTAGCTCCGAAAGTCGAAATACCTCGTATCCAGAATTCTGATGTATTTTTCCCCGGTTGTCCGGAAGTTTGTTGGGCAATAATACCCGGTACATTACCTGCTAATGCATTAGAGATATTAGAAGTTGGAAAACGTTTCAGCTCACCTACATCTACGTTCGTTACAGCTCCCGTTACGGTAAGCTTTTTTTTGAGTCCCCATACCAGTAACGACAACTTCGTCCAATTTGCTCGCTTCTGACTCCTTCATTGTTACGTTAACAGTACGCTGTTCCTTCACAAGCACTTCTACATTATCGTATCCAATATATGAGAATAGCAGACGATGATAGGGTTCTACTTTAATGATGAATTGACCGTTAATATCTGTAATAGTACCCAAACCGGCTACATCTTTTACAGTAATGTTTACGCCAATCATTGGCTCCCCTTGTGTGTCGGCGACTATTCCTCCCACAGTAATTTTTTGCTGTGCTAATATTGTCAATGGAACTACTGCGACCAATAAGAAAATAGCTAATATTTTTTTCATATTCCAATAGTATGTTTATTTGTTAGTTTCTTTTATTTATATTCGTCATCCACTGTCTTGTCACCGATAGCTACAGCTTTCTCCATTGAAATGGTACGAATGGTACGTCCTATTTGATCATGAATGTAGAAAATCTCTTTCTCATCATCATAAACAAGCCCGGTAACATCGCGAAAACGTGCTGTTTCGCGCAAATCACCATCATCCGTTCCCCATTGGTTGCCATCAGCCAAAGTTGTAGATATTCCTCGTCCTGCATATGTAGAAACGATACCTTCTGGAGTTACTTTTCGGACACAGAAATTGAGCTTATCTACAAAATAAAAATCATACTCATCATTTTCACCTATATACTCGTCATTTTTGACAAACACACCTTGGCTAGGTTGATTCATGCGCGCCACCGTTCCTACATCATCTTTATAACCACTTTGTTTATAACCTCCCACAAAATTATATGGAGTAATGAATGTTTTTTCTCCTCATCGTAATCAGAGCGCATAAAGTAATGGTTATTAATGACTCCAAAATAAGCGTATTTGCCTGTAGGATGAATAAAAATCTGAAACTCCCAACTAGGGTCAGCAATAGTAAATAGTTGTTTGAAGATATCCGGATGTTTTTTTACGACTGGATCCCAATCCTGATTATTTCTGATTGTTTTGAAATATTCAGCTAAGTCCAAACGAAATACCTGTCCCTTTTCATAACTGTTAAAATAGAGTTCCCCGTTAATAGGATGAATAGAGGCACCATTACATTGTTTATAAGAAGCTAGCAATTGAATATCAGAATTATCATTGAATGTTCCATCTGCATTACGTTTGATGATATAAACACTGGCACTTTCATCTCCCCGACCATCATAGTCAACTGATATGATCATATATTGTGCCTCATCAGCATATCCATCTATTTTTTTGTTGAAGGTTATGCTACGCAAGCGGTTAGTAGGCACGGTATTAATATTCAAAGGTGAAGAAAGTTCACGTTTCTCCAAGTCAATCAATTGTATGGCCTTATGACCATCATAACATATATATATATGATTTTTATTTAGCGGATCGAATGCCATACGACCGCTATTAGCAAAACCGCAACATCTGATACCATCGGGACCATCAAATGGTCCATCTTTCCATCCTTGATCATCACGATTATTGCGATAACCACAAAGTGTTCCTACTACCATCTTTTTCTGATATTCAAATTTTCTATCAGCAACAGCTGTTATACTATTTTCTCCTTCACCTACGGTTACTTCTATTTCTCCATTAAAGGCTCCAGAAGGAACAAAACAATAAATATGAGTGTGTTTCACATTAATAACAATTGCGTTTTTTCCACCAATAGTCACTTTTACTTTAGAAGCGTCAGTTCCAAAATTTTCCCCATAGATTAAAAGTTTTTGATATGCTCCACCTTCATGTGGAGTAAAATCAGAAATTGTCATAGGGCTTGAAGGATCAAAAACACCTACTTTTACATTGTTCTCATTCTTGCAACTGTAATTACAAATTGCAAGTAATGCCAGTATCATCCACTGCCATTCATTCAATACTTTTTTCATTCTACTTTTCATGTTTTTCATTTTAATTAATAATAGAAATTCTTTAACTCAAACACTTCATAAGATTTATTCATCAATACTTGCATCCAATATCCCCCAATCACTGAACGTGCACGAAATCCTATCCAGTCACCACTGTTTGTATCATGCCAATCACTAATAGGTACTCGAGAATTTGTTTCATTGATATATTTATAAAGGGGGGATACGAATTTTTCGAATGTGTATTGATTGGGTGACATAGCCGCTGTCCACATAATCCAGTCGGATTTAGTGTATTCTCTACGGGAATCCAAAGGCAGTCCGTAAGGATGCTGCTTTGTTAAATAATAATCAATCTCCTTCTTTATTACATTATTTGGGAATAAATTTAGACTCCACATCTTATCCCACACTATATTATATTTCTGGCTCCAGGTATTCTTACGGTCAAAGGCCAAACGGTAATGATCACCCTCATTTGCCATTTCTTCCCATTTCACCGCCATTTTCTTAGCTATCGTTGCATATTTATCAGCCACATCATTCATTCCAAGCATACGAGCTATCTCGCTGTATCCGGCTACACCCATAATCGCTTTCACTGAAAGATTGGCATTGTGAGCCCAATGACCTGCAAAATCATCTGTACAAAGTTGATTGCCTGGGTCCTGTCCAGACTAAGTTGGTAGTAAATAACTAGTTGTTACACAATGAATTATCGTTATTTCGTGTTGTCTTTGTGTTGTTATGGGCATCAAACAAAGTACAAAATTCTAACTTATGAGTAGACTTTTAATAAATAAAAAAGCTAATGGATGAATATAATGGTAGTCTAAGATGAAATATGGACTAATCTGAAAAAATGAATATTTTTCCTCTCTCTCTTCCCTTTTTATCTATGTAACTTCTTTTATGATATAAAAACTGGCAACATTTTGAGATATAAAAAATCAAATAGATTGAATAATGGCTCTTATTGAATGAACACGACGTAAATGAGGCTTTCCAGAATGAATTATCTATCTTTTTATACTATTTTGCAGAGAAATGCTATCGTATAATAGCTTAAGAAAACAAGAAAAATAGATGTTAGAAACCTATTCAGGAAGCCATAGCGTAGTTCATTTTAAACCAATAAGTGGTTTCTTTTAAAGGTAGGAGATGTTTCTTTTAAACCAACGACTTGTTTCATTATATCAAAACTCGTTTTCGATAGTATGAAAAAGTACATGTTTATAAAGAATTATGCTATATATATTCAATAAAAGGAATATATATGATGTAAATGTGACTTTCTTTTTTCTATTTAGCAACTCAATAGAAGATTAATTCTTCTGCATACATGAAAAATAGAACATAATTTGAAATAACTAAGATAAAATATTTCAATCTTTACCTGGCAAGTTTAGCTCGAAGTTCTTTTAGTCTTTTTGCAGCCTGTAGATTATCAACCTTTATATATCTCATGAATGCAGATGGACTCTTATGCCCAGATATGCGCATAAGCTCTCCAGCAGGAAAGCCGGATAAATACATATTTGTGCAAAACGATCGTCGACAGGTATGAGAAGAGATCATCTCCCATTTTTCATAGACTCTCTTTTCCCGTTCCTTTCCTTTTTTGCGAACAACTTCGATTTTCTGTTCTAGTTTTGCTCTTCGCCCTAATTCTTTAACTCTTTCGTTGAATATATATCTAGGAATTTTAGGTAAATCGTAGTTGTACTTCTTGAGTATTTCCGGTACATAATCGATCATAGGGATTATGACAGCTTTATGCACTTTTCTCTGTTTGAGATTTATAATCTCATTATCTAAATCAATATGTTCAGGACTTAATGTTGAGAGATCACTATATCGTAGTCCTGTAAAACACCCAGTAATAAAAACATCTCTAATCTCTTCCAATTGCTTATCATCTGACAAATCTAACTCGTGTATTGTTGAAAGTTCCTTTTCACTTAAATAAATAGCATCAGTTTCTTCTTCTACGACCTTAAAATGCTTCAAGTCAATTGGAGGAATAACTCCTTTATCTATTTGATAATTAACAAACCCTTTTAACAAACGTACAATTTTTCCAGCAGAATTAGTGAGTAAACCAACACTTCCATCGGGCTTTATAACTTTATAAAATAAATAGTCCATAAATTCATTGTAAAATATAAGATTCAGGTTATGGAAAGTAATTGGTTGCGATGAATGTTCTTTGAAAGCGACCAGATGTTTGCGAAGTGTTCGGTAGTCTTTTATTTGATCTGCAGAAACAACTGGAGCTTTTTCTGTAATATATCTTTCTAATGCATCAAAGATATCTACCCGATTAGGTCGTAATTCATATTCTCTATTCTTTTTTAGTTCAAGTAAAACAAAATCTACGGTTGGACTTATTCCATTTATCTTTGCATATGTAAGAATTTCTCCAAGCTTGGATGTCATTCTAATCAGACAGGCATCAATCTCATCATAGTTTGGACAAGCGCGCTTAATCCATCTCTTTTTAGAATCCCAGTGTTCTGGTTTAATACTGTATCCAGTAGAGATGAGCGTACGCTTAGTTCGATTGTAGTTATATCGAACATAAAGGACAGTAGTCCCCTCTCGAGTGACGTACCTTGGTTTAATATATGGAGTATATTTGGCGATAGTAAAATCTGTATTGCATTCGTATTGCAAAGTTACAAAAGCTATCTGAAATGAGCAATATCTCATCGTTAAAAGCTAGAATCTCAAAATGTATTGCGCTATCTTTAAAAAAAGTGGATAAAAATTGCTCAAAAAGGAAAAAAAACTACTCAAATCATACTGTAACAGACCTTTTTTATACTTTAAAAACGTTCAAAACATGAAAAAAGAATAGATTTTGTCCTTTCTTGAACACAGATTTTCCTAATATTTAGCATTAATTCCATTATTTTGTAGCGTTACAAATAAAATGCTATAGAAAAACAGTTGGATTTGTATGACTCCCAGGTCTGCCTGAAACACACAATTCTATATTAACTTTTCCCCCTAGCATTTATCAATGTTCGACAGTACTGATTTTATATATTATTTAGGTATAGCGATAAGAAAGGTAAAATTGCATTTTTAAGAGGTAATAGTAGTAAGGTAAAAAGAAGAATAAAAGAAAACGTAGGGTTTGTTTTTCTTTATTGGTAAACAAGATTGTAGATGGGTAACCTTAAAATTGTAGATTAATTAGAAAATATTTATGAAGAAACTACTAACAGTAATGGTCTTTTCGGTCGGTTTATTTGCAAATGCTCAAACCGGCAACTTATTTAAACCAGTAAAAGAGGTAGCGCTACGTACTCCATCAGTACCTATCGTTGTTTCAGATCCTCACTTCTCTATCTGGTCTCCTTATGATAAATTGATGGAAGGAAGTACAGAACACTGGACTACAGCTAAAAAGCCTTTAGTAGGAGCCTTACGTGTAGATGGTAAAGTGTATCGTTTCCTGGGTAAAGATCAAGTGGCTCTAATACCTATTGCTCCCATGACGAATGTGGAACGCTGGGAGGCGGCATATACTAATAGCCAACCCGCAAATGGATGGCAAGAATTCCAGTTTGATGATAGTAGTTGGAAAAAAGGTAAAGCTGCCTTCGGCAGCCGTGATATGCCACGGGTTCGTACAGAATGGAAAGGAGATAATACAGATATTTATATTCGACGTACATTTGAAATTAATGATTTGGATTTAACAGAAAATATTTTTCTCATTTATTCTCACGACGATGTATTCGAATTATATTTAAATGGGGAAAGACTGGTGGCTACGGATCTCGTATGGAAGAATAATGTAAACCTAAAACTTTCAGATGAAGCAAAGAAGAAACTTCGTAGTGGTAAAAATGTGATTGCCGCACATTGTCATAACACAACTGGAGGATCTTACGTGGATTTCGGTTTATATCGTGAAAAGAAAAATGCAGTAACATTTGATAATGAAGCCATACAGAAGTCGGTAGATGTATTAGCCACTTCCAGTTACTATACATTCACTTGTGGCCCAGTCGAATTAGATGTCGTATTTACAGCACCTCAATTGATAGATGATTTGGACTTGCTTTCAACTCCGATTAACTACATCTCTTATCGTGTACGTCCTCTTGATAAAAAAGAGCACGATGTACAATTTTATATAGAAACTACTCCGGAGTTAGCAGTGAATGAAACAACCCAACCCACTATTGCGCGCACATTATCAAAAAATGGTATTAGTTATGTAGAGGCTGGTACTATTAATCAACCGATCTGTGATCGTAAAGGTGATTTGATTTGTGCGGATTGGGGATATGTATATCTTGGTAGTGTAAATGGAGCAGGAAAATCTGTAAGCTTGGGTGACTATAGCGGAATGAAAGAATCTTTTGCTAAAAATGGAACTTTAGCTTCAAGTAAAACTAAATGGATCACTCGCAGAGAAGAAAATACTCCTGCAATGGCTTATGTACATAATTTTGGAACTGTTACCAAAGATGGTAAAGATGGTTTCATGATGATCGGTTATGATGACATTTATTCTATTGAATATATGTATGAAAAACGTATGGGATATTGGAAACATGATGGTAAAGTGACGATTTTTGATGCTTTCGAGAAACTAAGAGATAACTATCAATCCATCATGGAGCGTTGTCGTGCACTTGACGAACTTATTTATAGTGATGCAGAAAAAGCAGGTGGCAAAAAATATGCAGAAATCTGCTCTGCAGCCTATCGTCAAGTTATTTCTGCTCACAAGCTCTTTACTGATAAAGAAGGTAATCTGATGTGGTTCTCTAAAGAGAATAACAGTAATGGCTGTATCAATACAGTCGATCTGACCTATCCGTCCGCCCCTCTGTTCCTCGTTTATAATCCAGATTTGGAGAAAGCGATGATGACCAGTATTTTCGAATATAGTGCAAGTGGTCGCTGGAATAAACCTTTTGCTGCACATGACCTTGGTACTTACCCAATAG
>Ga0192241_10646_pt1 | contig 14613 bp, 7 predicted proteins | sample Koala_Koa27_I3_FD_131239 | JGI IMG/M metagenome (GOLD analysis project Ga0192241, IMG submission 131239) | Enriched cells from koala feces incubated with labeled cellulose particles, San Francisco Zoo, California, United States - Koala_Koa2-7_I3 ... | reverse complement strand
AAGGCCTGGCGCAATTTCTCCTGGTTACTTAGGAGGTTGGCAATACGTGCTAACAGGTACTCCGTAGAAAACGGTTTTTCGATATAGTCATCGGCTCCCAGTTCAATGCCTTCTATCTTGGATTGAATGGTAGCTTTGGCTGTCAATAGGATGATAGGAATATGACTGTATTCGATATTCGTTTTTAATGTACGGCATAGTTCAAATCCATTCATTTCCGGCATCATAACATCACTCACCACCAGGCTAATTGTATTCTCTGACAATATTTTCAGTGCTTCCTTGCCATTTGATGCATTCATCACAGAATAGGCATCTCCCAGTTGGGAACTAATGAAACTTTGCATTTCAGGATCATCTTCAACTACCAGTATGCATATATCTGTTTGGTGCTGGCGGATGACGGTAGGGGTATTGACAGGTTTTTCTATTTCTGTTTTCTGCAATAGAATGGTCTTCTCCTGTTTGATGGGAAGTTCGATGCAGAAACAGATGTCATCACTGTATTTTAGATATAGTTTTCCTCTGTGCAGTTCCGTCAGTGAACGGGCTAATGGAAGTCCGATGCCGGTTCCGGTTTTGGGTTGTCCGTTGGAAACATTTTTGATCTGAACGAAAGGTTCGAATATTTTCTCTTTCATTTCCAGAGGAATGGGTAACCCGTCGTTGCTGACTGTGATCGAGAAGAAATCATTTTGCTCATCTGTAGGTGCATGTAAGGATACATGAATGTATGACTTCGCATACTTCACGGCATTGTTGAATAAGTTGCTCAGTATTTTAGTCAGTGCTTCCTTATCAACGGCAGCATTGAAATTCTGTTCGGGCAGTTCAATCTTGAAAGTCAGATCATTTTGTTTTGCAGCAGGGTCGAAACGTATGTAGGTATCTTTTATGAGTTGAGATATGTCGCAAATCATGAAATTGAGTTGGAACCCTTGCGCTTCTGTTTTGCGGAAGTCAAGAAGTTGATTTGTCAAATCAAGCAGGCGCATGGTATTTCGCTCCATGATGCTTAAATTATCTTTGAGCAAGTGTGTATTTATTTCTTCTTTTTTCAGGATGTTTTCCAACGGTCCTTTTATTAGAGTCAGAGGAGTTCGTATCTCATGGGCAATGTTGGTGAAGAAATCTATCTTGGCATGATAAATCCCTTTCTCCTTTTCCGATTCCAGTACCTCTAATTGCCTTTTATGTTTATCAGTTATTTGTTTCCGGAACCGGTATAGGGTATAACTTGTAATGATGATGGCTAATATCACATAGATAATATAAGCCCAAACTGTTTTCCAGAAAGGAGGTGCAATATGTATTTGGATTTCTCTGTATTCGTCATTCCATTCCCCTTTGCCGTTTGCTGCTTTTACGCAGAATGTATATGTACCGGGCTTGAGATTGGTGTAAGTAGCTGTGGTGCTTTTTGATGTATAATACCATTCTTTATCGAATCCCTTCAATGTGTAACTCAGGCAGTTTTCTTCAGGAGATGCATATCCTAAGGCGGCAAAGCGGAATGAGAATGAATTTTGATTGTATTTCAACTCTATGTTTTGAGTATACGTCACACTCTGGGCTAAAGGAGAATCGGTGCTTCCAATGTCGGCACTTTTGTTGAAGAGCAGAAAGTCTGTGATTGCAACAGGCGGGAAGCCGGTATTCTCGGTGAATAGATCGGGTTTAAAAGCTATGAAGCCATTTATGCATCCGAAATAGATAGTTCCATCTTTACTTTTTATTCCGGAGCAATAGTTGAATTGGTTGGTTAATAAACCGTTACTGTCAGTATAGATGGTTGATTTTTTTGTATTTAAGTCGAATCGTATCAGGCCTTTGTTGGAAGTCAACCATAGAATATCATCCTTTTCCTCAATTATTTTGTAGATGACGTCATTGGCCAATCCTTGGGAAGAGTCATAAGAAATAAAGGTCTCCGTATCTTCGTTTAGTGAACAGAAGCCATGTCCCAATATGGAGAACCATAACCGCTGTTTGCTGTCTTCGTATATGCTTATCACTTTGTTATAGGGCAGGCCATGTGGATTGTCAGGGCTGGAGACATAGTTCTTCCAACTTTTATCTCTGGGGTTGTACTTGAATATTCCGGAATTATAAGTAGCGAACCAGATATTTCCTTTACTATCTTCCAATATACTGAAAATAAAAATGCCGTCCATCTTGTGGATGCGGGTGAAATTATCACTTTGGTAGTTGTATTGATTTAGTCCGGTAGTTGTTCCTATATATAGTTCTCCTGATGAGGTATGGCACATTGCATATATATTATTATCGTTTAATTCATCTTCTGCATTCCCCATTGCATAATGCTTGAGACGATTACTTTTAAGATCGTATGCATATAAACCTTTAGAGTAAGTTCCTATCCATAAGGTGTTGTTGTTTAAACTTAATGCATGTATGTTATAGTGTAAGTCATTAAAATTGAGTTGATTGAATTGCTTAGTCTTTGTGTTGAATTTGTTTAATCCACCGTCTTCTGTTCCAATCCATAAGTTACCTTCCTGGTCTTCACAAAACTCACGGACTACCTTGCCGCTGATGCTATTCTTTCCCATTATTGGATAATACTTTTCAAATGTAGCGTATTGATTAGGATAATAGTCGATCCCACAGAAATAGTTTCCAATCCATATCCCACCTTCCCTATCTTTGCAGATGGAGTAAATGGCATTGTCTGATAATGAATATCCATCATTGGGATCATGAGTGAGATGTCGACTCTTTTGGGTATTCTTGTCATAGGTATATATGCCTCTTTCCGTTCCAATCCACAAGACATCTTTACTGATAGGATAGATATTTCTGACAAATATACTTTCTGTCTGTGGAGTATCTAATACATCTGTAACAGTCCGATTTACGATATTTATTCGTTTTAATCCTCCTTTTGATGAACCTGTATATAATGTATTGTGCTGTTCAGGGAGGATTTTAAAGATGTGGTCGTTGGTGAAAATGTTTTTTTTCGTCTTGGGTGGTGAATAATTGTAATGTTTTGAATTGATCGCTCGTATAATAGAGCCCTTTTCCTTTATAGCCTATCCATATGGTGTTTTGTTGATCAACACAAATAGAACTGAGTGCATGGGCGTTGGGAACAGGATAGTGAACTAATACCTGTTTGTTATTGTCAAATAAGAAAACTCCTTGCGATTCTACTATAAGCCATATGTTTCCATAAGAATCAGCAGTTATTTGTACGATGGGTTGAGTGATATATATACTGTCTTGGGTTGTTGTCTCAAGCTTGGAAAATGACTCTGTTACAGGATTATAGAGATAAATGCCATTGTCTGTACCTACCCATAATTTTCCATCTTTGTTTTCATGGAGGGCATTAATCGTATTATTGCCTAATGAACGAGGATTTTGGTAGTCGTACTTGAAAGTGCGAAAATTAGAACCGTCATAACGGTTTAATCCATCTTTTGTACCAAACCACATAAAGCCACTCTTGTCTTGCAGAATGCAAAGTACTGAGCTTTGAGATAATTTATTCTTTAATCCTAAATGTTGAAAATAATATTTTTCAGCATTTATGCAATTGGCAGATAAACTGGCAAGGATTAATACTAGAAAAAAGAGTCTTTTATACATAGTCTATTGATAGGGTTGTTTGTACAAATGTAGATATTAAATTGAAAAATGCAAGAGGTAGTATTATACTTTGTGGGCCTGAAAAGTCTATACTTGAAACTTTGACAAGATATTGATATGATATGAAAGGATATTGTTGTTTTTTTGAGTTCAATAGGCCTACATTTGCAAAGATAAATGAAAGACATGCCATTCTATATATGATTATAGTGGAAAATGCTTCTACTTTATTTTGTTATCTTTTGAACTTTTCGAGTGTCTGTACGTGAAAAATAAAGTAAAAGAATCCTTTTTGTCTTGGAAATGAATGTGAATGTCGATAAGCTTTGATTTGAGAATTTAATTTAGTAATCCTGCAGCATTCAATTGCATTTGTAGCATTGAGCTCTGCGTAAAATTTATTAATGATGAGAAAAGTAAAGTTACACTTTGGTCTATTTGTCTGTATTTTGTTAGCTTTTGTGGGATGTAAAAATGAAACTTCATTATATACTTCGGTTCCGTTAAGCTCTGTAACTTTTACAAAAGACTTTTGGAAGCAGCAGACAGAGAAGAATGCAGAAACTACAGTGAAAGATTGTATGGATAAATGTATAAAATCGGGCTGTCTGCATAATTTTGAATTGGCGGCAGGTAGAGTGGATGGAGAATACGTAAGTGATAATACCTGGTTGGATAGTGATATTTATAAGGCATTAGAGGCTGCATGTTATTCTATACAGAAATACCCCGATAAAGAACTGCTGGCAAAGGTGGATACTATAATAGGTATTATTGAACAGGCACAAGAAAAAGATGGGTATTTGTATACTGCTCGTACTACCCAGGCTAAACATTGGCGAGTTAAACAATTTATGGGTGAAGAACGCTGGACTAATATGGGACATTTTAGCCATGAACTTTACAATATGGGACATATGATTGAAGCTGCTGTAGCACATTATCAACTAACAGGGAGCAAACGTTTTCTGGATGTGGCAACTAAGGCAGCTGATTTGATAGTTTCAGTGTTTGGCAGAGATGGGTTGACATATCCTCCGGGGCATCAAGAGGTAGAGTTAGCTTTAATAAAACTTTATAAAATAACCAATAATGCAACTTATCTTGAAACGGCTAATCTGTTATTGGATAAGCGTGGAATCTATACAAACAGGACTCCTTATACGGATGAATTCTTTATAGAATATCATCAAGACCATTTGCCGGTAGTTCAACAAACAAAAGCAGTAGGTCATGCAGTAAGAGCTGTATATATGTACGCTGCGATGGCCGATGTTGCTCTTTTGCAAAAGAATATACCCTATAAGAAAGCTTTGGATTCCATTTGGAATGATATGTTGGCTGGTAAAATTTATATAACAGGAGGCGTCGGTATTCAAGAGTTGGGAGAGTCTTTTGGAGAGCCTTTTCAATTGGATAATCTGAAAGCTTATACAGAGACTTGTGCGGCAATTGGTTTGGCACTTTGGGGTGAAAGGATGTTTGCTAATGAACAAAAATCAGAGTATTATGATGTAGTGGAAAGAGCTATCTATAATGGCATCTTATCAGGCGTTTCTCAAGATGGAACACATTTTTATTATAAGAATCCATTGGAATCTAATGGGGATAAAGAACGTACAGAATGGTATCGGTGTGCTTGTTGCCCTCCTAATATAGCTCGCTATATAGCTTCTATTGGAGGACGTTTTTATGGAACTATGGGGAATGATATATATGTAAATTTATATGGATCTAATACTGCTGAGGTTCAACTACCTGCAGGCAAAATATTCTTAGAACAGAATACTGATTATCCATGGGAAGGAAAAGTCGATATCTCTGTACAACCAGTCAGTAGCCAAAAATTTACTCTATGGCTTCGTATACCAAGTTGGAGTTTAGGGGAGGTAATGCCAGGAGGCTTATATAGCGTTGAAGGGCAGAAGGATAGTGGGTTATATCCGGAAATAAGGATAAATAATGAACTTGTTCAGTATGAAATGGTAAATGGGTATGCTAAAATAGAAAGAGTTTGGCAAAGGAATGACGCTATATCTTTAATGTTGGAAATGGAGCCTGAACATATAATAACTTCAAAAATTCCTCAAAATAAGCAATGTGTAGCGATAGCTCGTGGCCCTTTAGTGTATTGTGCTGAAGAAATTGACAATTCTAACTGGGATAAATTATCTCTTTCTTTATCCAGTAAGATCGTAAAGGATACAATACCTGTATATTCATGTCAACAAAAGAGTACCTCTTTAGTCTCACTGGCGGATTCGTTGCATCTTATTCCCTATTTTTTATGGGCTAACAGAAATAAAGGTAGAATGAAAGTTTGGCTTCCTTATCTTGAATAATCAATGTGGATTCAGATTGAAATTATAATTAGACAGGAATATGGCTAACTTTTTAGAAATACAAGGCATGATATTATGAGATCATTTTTTTAATTATACTATTATCTGGGTATTGGTTGTCAAACTTTGCTCAGATTCCTATAGAGATACAAGATCCAGAAATTATAGGGATTAATAAATTGCCTCCACGAACTGCTATTTGGCCTGCACCTACTTTAGAATATGCAAAGATTACTGATTATGAGCATTCGACCTGGGTGAAGTCGTTGAATGGCCAGTGGCATTTTTGCTGGTCACCAGAACCAAGCATGCGTCCGATTCATTTTTTTTTGAACCACGATTTTCCCGTGAAGATTGGGCAACGATTGAAGTTCCCTCCACAATTGAACGGCAGGGATTTGGTATTCCTTTGTATTCAAATTCGACTTATCCTTTTAAGGTGAACCCTCCTTTTGTTATGGATGAACCGGATCAACGTTACACTACATATAATCAGCGAAATCCAGTTGGTTCTTATACTCGTAGCTTTACAGTACCAACTGCGTGGAAGAATAAAAAGATTATTCTCCATTTAGCAGGCTCTAGCTCTGGCACGTTTGTTTGGGTAAATGGGAAGAAGGTAGGCTATTCACAGGATTCTCGTTTACCTGCTGAGTTTTTGTTAAATGACTATTTAGTTGAAGGTGAAAATTTTATAGCAATTGAAACATATAAGTATTGCGATGGCTCTTATCTGGAGGATCAGGATTTCTGGCGCTTTAGTGGATTATATCGAGATGTTTTTATTCGGGCAATACCAGAGATTTCGTTGTGGGATGTATATGCTCGACCGGAAGTAGATCTGGATACAAAATGTGGAAGCGTGCAAATACATTACTCTTCTGCAAATTTTACTCAGGAGAAAAAAAATGATTATAGAGTACAAGTATCCATAACTTCTTTAAATGGGGATGTTATTGGAACTCCGAAAGAATATAGTTTAGATGCGTTTTCTCCAGGTTTTGGAGATGAGAAAATACTGCCTGAAATAGCTGTAGGGCCTGTCTGCCTATGGTCTGATGAAAAGCCAGTACAATATCTAGTATGGTTGGAGCTGAAAAAAGGTAAAACAATTGTTGAAGCTTATAAATTACCTATTGCTTTTCGAAAAGTGGAAGTTCGTGGGAATACGATATATTTGAATGGAAAGAAATTCAAAATCAGAGGAGTAAATCGTCATGAATTCTCTCCTGATCAGGGTTGGACACTATCCAAGGAGGAGATGATTAGGGATTTGGAACTGATGAAGCAGGCAAATATAAACTTTGTTCGTAATGCTCATTATCCGAATGATCCTCGGTAGTATGAATTATGTGATCAGTATGGTATGATGGTGATGGATGAAGCAAATATTGAGTCGCATGGTGTGAGTTATCATCGTTGTATATTACCCGGTAATCAGCATATTTGGAAAACTGCTTGTATAGATAGAATGAGGTGGATGGTGATTCGGGATCGACAATATCCTTCTGTCATCATGTGGTCTTTGGGAAATGAGTCTGGTTATGGAGATACGTTTCTGGAAATGAGAAAGGAGACTCATAGGTGTGATCCGGAAAGAAGAATAATTCAGTATGCTGATATGAATCTGGCCGCTGATATTGATAGCCAAACTTATCCAACTATAGCTTGGTTAAGGCAGCATTTGCAGAATAAAGCAATTCGTAAGGGAGAGCGGGGAGAATTGGGAAGCCAGGCGCAGCATGGAAAATATCCTTCCGGAAAGCCATTCTTATTGAATGAATATGCTCACGCAATGGGGAACAGTTTGGGCAACTTCAAAGATTATTGGGAATTGTTTTATGATAATGATATGTTAATCGGAGGTTTCGTTTGGGATTGGATTGATCAGGCGTTGTGGAAAAATCCTCAAAAAAAAGATGAAGGATTTCTTTATGGCGGGGATTTTGGTGATTTCCCAACTGATAAAAATTTTTGTATAAATGGTCTGATTGGAGCGGACAGAATTCCTCATCCACATTATTATGAACTGCAGAAAGTGTATCAACCGGTTGCTTTTAAATTGATTGAGAAACATCCACTACATATTGAAATAACGAATCGACATATTGCAACTAATTTGCTTGAATATCAGTGGAGGTATGAATTGCAAGAAAATGGGCAGATTGTTTCGGAAGGAATATTGGGTGCTATTTCTATTGCTCCTGGTCAAACTGAAGAATATATGTTGCCAACATCTATAAAACCTGATTTTTCGAAAGATTGCTTTTTGACAATTAAATTATCTTTAAAGGATAAGACTACATGGGCTGACAAGGGGCATGTTGTAGGATGGGAACAGTTTGTTTTATCAGAAAATTTGGCACTACAAAATCAAAGAGATTCAGGGTATTTTCCTGAAATGGAATTAGTAGAGTCGGATAGTCTTTGTAGGATCCAGGGTGGGAATTTTGTAGTTCATATAGATAAAGCTACAGGCTTGATTTCCAGTTATGAAAAGGAAGGAAAATTGTTCATAAATAATAAGGTACGTTTTAATTTTTGGCGAGCGCTTACAGATAATGATAAAGGATGGCGAGTTGAGAGTAAAATGGGAGTTTGGAAACAAGAAGCCGATAACTACAAATTGCAAAACTTACAGTGTGTTACTATGCAAGATCATAGATTGGTGGTGAAAGGTGAGTATTTATTTCTGGCTACAAATACAACAGCCTCGGTGGAGCAACAAATATGTCAAGATGGTACAATTATATTTCACTTAGATTTTGTCATTCCTCATGGTGCTCCCAATATTCCTCGTATTGGGTTGCAATTGGGCTTAAATAAGGAGTTGCAGATCATAGATTGGTATGGAAGAGGTCCACAGGAAAACTATTTGGATCGAAAATCAGGTGCTGCTGTAGGAGTTTATCATTCGACGGTTTTTGATTGGATAACTCCCTATGTTCGTCCGCAGGAAAATGCGAATCGTAGTGATATTCGTTGGGTACAGTTTAGTAATGCGGAAGTGGGAAGAGTTCGTTTTGATGCAATTGGTTCTCTTTTTCATTGTAGTGCATGGCCATATACACAACAATTCTTAGCAGAATGCAACCACAATTTTGAACTGAAGAAGTATGAATCTTCAAATATTGTTGTAAATATTGATTGTGGACAGATGGGAGTTGGGGGAGATAATTCTTGGGGTGAGTCTGTTATGGAACAATATCAACTATCTCCGAAACAGTATAAGTCTGATTTTATGATTCAGTTTGATTGTAAGTGATTTAAAATTAATATTTTAAAGTGTATTTGTAAAATGATTGTTAGAAAGATGTATTAATTTGCATCTTTCTAAGTTTAAAATAAATTTTGGCTGGATTATATCCTTTTCTGATAGAATATTTTTCTATAAAATTTGTAATATCCCATATTTTTGCCTTTAGAAAAGTATACCAGATACTTTGAAATATCAATAGATAATATAATAGATTCTTAAAGTTACTTTTCTACGACTTCCTTTTCAAGGCTATAAAAGGGATATAATATGTAATATACTATAGTATAATAATATAATTTGTTAATTTAAATTGGAATAAAAACTATGAAGATGAAATTATTTAAAAAAACAGGAGGGCTTTTACTACTTTATTGATTTGTACAGGTTTTGTTGCAAGTCATCCACTTCTAATAAGAGCAGAAAATACTGTAGTTGTTACACAGGTTGCTCAACAACAGAAACAGGTAGTTACTGGCGTTATTAAGGATGTTACAGGTGAGCCGATTATTGGTGCCAGTGTAGTTGAGAAAGGTACAACTAATAATGGTGCTATAACTGATATTGATGGGAAATTTGTATTGTCAATAACTCCGGGTGCTATTTTAGTTGTCTCGTATATTGGATATCAGACTCAAGAAGTGAAAAGTGTTGCTGGGAAGGTCTTGAATATACAACTGAAAGAGGATACAGAAATGTTAGATGAAGTTGTAATAGTAGGTTTTGGAACCCAGAAAAAAGTAAATCTTACGGGCGCTGTTGATGTTGTGTCTGCTGATGATTTAAAAGAGCGTCCTGTGGTAAATATTACTCAGGCTCTTCAAGGCATGATTCCAGGCCTGCACATAACACAAACAAATGGTAGTTTGGAAGATACGCCAAGTATTAATGTGCGTGGTACTACTACAATAGGCCAGGGAACAAAAGGAGTTCCATTAGTTTTAGTCGATGGTATGGAAAGTGATATAAATTCTATTAGTCCTCAAGATGTTGCAAATATTTCGGTCTTGAAAGATGCAGCAGCTTCTTCTATTTATGGTTCTCGTGCACCTTTTGGGGTGATCTTGATTACCACTAAATCGGGTGGTACAGAAGGAAAAATGTCTGTAAATTATAATAATAGTTTCCGTTGGGGGACTCCTATCAGTATGAATCATATGATGAATTCTGTTGATTTTGCAAGTTGGATAAATGATACAAATACGAATGGTGGAGGAGGAGTGCATTTTAATGCAAGCCGTATGGAACAAATCTTGGCATATCATAATGCTAAACCTTATGGTCCAGGACAACGCATGACTGATGATGGTACAATCTTATATTCCATACCAGCGGGAAATAATGGATATTGGATGGACGCTTATGCTAATGGAATAGACGATATTGATTGGTATGAAGCGATATTTAAAAAATGGACTTTTTCACAAGAACATAATTTTAGTGTTAGTGGAGGAACAAAAAAGCTTAACTATTATGCTTCTTTTAATTACCTGAATCAAGGTGGTCTTATGAAATTAGGAGAAGAAGGCTTAGATCGTTACAATGGAACTGCGAAAATTAGTTCTGAAATAACAGATTGGTTGAAATTTAGTTATATAATGCGGTTTACTCGTAAGGATTATAAACGACCTTCTGCTTTAAGTAGTTCATTGTATTATGATATGGCTCGTCGAGGGTGGCCTGTACTTCCATTATATGATCGGAATGGTTATTATTTCTCTGCTCCTTCTGCAGCTTTGGGATTGGCTGAAGGTGGTACGGATAAAAATCAGAACGATAATGCCCATCACCAAATAAGTTTTATTGTTGAACCAATAAAAAACTGGGTAACCCATATTGATTTTAATTATCGTACCCAATCAATAAATCGCCATTGGGATAAACAGATGTATTATAATCATGATGTGAATGGCAATGCTTACGTCTATGATAATAGCTCTAATGTACATGAAGATTATTTTAAAGAAAACCATTATAATTTTAATATGTATTCAGAGTACACTCATCAATTTAATCAGAAGCATAATTTACATATATTAGCAGGTTTTCAAGCTGAGAATTTGAAACAAACAAAGTTTGGTCTGCAGCGTAGTGGTATTATGTTTATGGATAAACCAGAAGTCGATTTAACTTCAGGTTTAGATTATTTGGGCAAAGCAGTGACTCCAGATACTAATGGAGGGCGATATGAATGGGCTACAGCAGGCTTTTTTGGGCGTATAAACTACGATTACGATGGTAAATACCTTTTTGAAGGTAATTTGCGTTACGATGGTACTTCACGTTTTCGTAAAGATAATCGTTGGAAACTATTCCCTTCATTTTCTTTTGGCTGGAATATTGCACGTGAGAACTTCTTTGAATCATTAAACGACATTATTGGCACTTTTAAAGTGCGTGCTTCTTATGGTTCATTGGGAAATCAAAATACAAATAATTGGTATCAAACTTATCAAACAATGGATGTTGGTTCTTCTAATGGTGCATGGCTGATGAACGGTGTGCAACCCAATACAGCAACAGCCCCTGGGCTTGTTTCTACTACACTGACTTGGGAAACGATTCAATCATATAATATTGGATTGGATTGGGGGTTGCTAAATAACCGTCTAACCGGATCCTTTGATTATTATATTCGTGATACAAAAGATATGGTTGGAAATGCACCAGCACTTCCTGCTATACTTGGTACTAATGTTCCGGTTACCAATAATACAGACTTGAGAACTGCTGGCTGGGAGTTATCAATAGGCTGGAATGATCGTCTAAATAATGATTTTGCATATAGTGCAAGACTAAATATCTCGGATGCACGCACTAAAATAACCCGCTACCCTAATAATCCAACCAATGCAGTAGATACATATATTACAGGACGTTACATTAATGAAATCTGGGGGTATACTACCATAGGAATAGCCAAAACAGATGACGAAATGAAAGAACATCTTGCTACACTCCCTAATGGTGGACAGAATGCATTAGGTACGAATTGGACAGCTGGAGATATCATGTATGCTGATATTAATGGAGATGGCAAAATTACCGGTGGATCGGGTGTATTAGGTGATACTGGTGATAGAAAAGTCATTGGTAATCATACTCCCCGTTATTTATTTGGTTTGGACTTGAATGCCAGCTGGAAGGGATTTGATGTTCGTGTCTTTTTTCAAGGTGTTATGAAGCGGGATTACTGGCAAGGAAGTAATTATCTTTTTGGTGCATCAGGTAATGGCATGTGGCAGGCTAATGGTCTAGAGCCAATTCATGACTATTTCCGTGATGAAAACTCTTGGTCTGTAAAAAATGGCTATCAGGGAGTAAATACAGATTCCTATTTACCTCGGCCATTATATAATGGTAAGAATTTACAAACTCAATCTCGCTATTTGCAGAATGCCGCTTACATTCGCTTGAAGAATCTTCAGATTGGCTATACATTGCCAGTAAAAGTGACATCTCGTTGTGGCATTCGTAGTCTTCGTTTGTATCTATCGGGTGAAAATTTGTGGACAGGGACTAGTCTTGTAGAACAATTTGATCCAGAAACGATATCAGGAGGATCTGGCGGTATAGGATCTCCTTTATCAAAAACTTTATCATGTGGTTTAAGTATAACTCTTTAAAGAAAAATAGTCATGAAACTCAATATTTTTAAATACTTATCAGTAGTATTATTTGCTACAGTTACGATTTCTTGTGAAGATTTCTTGGATAAGGAGCCTCTTTCAGATGTTGTTCCTGAAGATTATTATCAGTCTGAAGATCAGCTTCAGGCTGTCGCCAATAAACTTTATGCAGATATATTGCCCTCTCATAGTAACTATAGCTATGGAACATTTGGTACGGATAATAATACAGATAACCAAACAGGGCTTTCTGCGAATGCTAAGTATACTACAGGACAATGGAAAGTAGGTTTAGACAATGGTAGTTGGGCGTGGAATAATATCCGTAATATAAATTATTCTCTGAATATCATGTTGGATTGCTATAATAGAGGAAAGATAACTGGTTCGAATATAAATATTCGTCAATATATTGGTGAGATGTATTTTTTTCGGGCTTATAGTTACTTTGACATGTTTCAGAAATGGGGAGATTTGCCTATCATAAAAGAAGCTTTTTCCAGATGATAAAGCTATTCTGATTGCGGCAAATAAACGTAGCCCTCGTAATGAGGTGGCTCGTTTTATATTAGCAGATTTGGATAGTGCCAAAACATACATGAGTGATAAATTTGATAGTAAACGTAATCGTTTATCTCCAGATGTCGCTAGTTTAATGAAATCACGTGTAGCTTTGTTTGAAGGCTCATGGTTGAATTATTTTAAAGGTACTGCATTTGTCCCTAATGGTACAAATTGGCCTGGGGCGACTAAAGACTATAATGCTAATTATAAATATCCTTCTGGGGATATTGACGCTGAGATAAAATACTTTTTCACTGAAGCCACAAAAAGCGCAGAACTTGTAGCTGAAAAATATAAAGGAGTATTAACTCAGAACACAGGACTATTACCTCAGTCTGAAGCAGATCCTGATAATCCTTACTTTAGTATGTTTGGTAGTGTAGATATGTCCGTGTATCCAGATGTATTGCTGTGGCGTCAATATAATGAGGGATTGGGTATTGTAAATAACATAGAGGTTGCCGTTCAATTTGCTAATTATGCTATCGGTTTAACTCGTGGTATGGTTGAGGGATTTGTCATGAAAGATGGTAAGCCTAGATATGCATCTCATGATGGTTTTTCTTATAATGATGAAACTTTATCTGCAGTAAGAAAAAATGCTGATCCTCGCTTATATATATTCTTAAAGGAGCCAGGACAAAAGAACATATTTAAAAATATGAGTTCGGAAAAGGAGCATTCTGTAGAAAATGAACCTTATCCTTCCATTTTATTATCAAATTCAAACGCCTATGTTACAGGGTATGCTATTCGTAAAGGAGGGACATTTAATAAGGAACTTTGTTCTAATGGAAAAGGATATGTTGGTTCGATAACTTTTCGTGCAACAGAAGCCCTGTTGAATTATATTGAGGCTAAGTATCAATTAACAAAGGATATTTCTTCAGATAGGATTCTTGAATATTGGAGTGCTATACGTACTGCTGCCGGTTTTATGAATGAGGCCATTGACCCACGAGTGACGATAAATGCAACAGACATGGAAAAGGAAAAAGGGATTGGGGAGCTTATTCTGCTGGTTTGTTATTAGAAGATGTCGTAATGTATAATATCCGTCGTGAACGACGCTGTGAATTGATGGCAGAAGGACTACGTTGGATGGATTTAATTCGTTGGAGATCTTTGGACCAAATGATTAATGAGCCTTATCATGTGGAAGGGATGCGTTTTTGGAATACCCCGATGCAGCAATGGTATAATGCAA
>Ga0192241_10640_pt1 | contig 14638 bp, 8 predicted proteins | sample Koala_Koa27_I3_FD_131239 | JGI IMG/M metagenome (GOLD analysis project Ga0192241, IMG submission 131239) | Enriched cells from koala feces incubated with labeled cellulose particles, San Francisco Zoo, California, United States - Koala_Koa2-7_I3 ... | reverse complement strand
TATGATTTTACAACTATTCAAACCTCATAAAACCTTTCACGCCGTTTTCTTCTAATTTTGGAGTTTGTTAAACAAAGCTGTCACGTTTCCGGTAAAAAACCGGCAATAAAATACCGCATATAAAGTTATTTATAACACATTTAGTCTTTTCTATATTGTATCCTATATAATAGTTATTTTTTATTGTGTATTTTACAACTATTAATCCACTTAAGTATACCAAAATATCTGAAATATGAAAGAAAACACTCCAATCCGTCAGCAGCCCACAATTGTAAAATACTCTAACTCTGAACGAAACGGAATAGAAGCTACGACTATTCACCGTCATGCGATTGGGTACATACTCCAGGGGAAACGTTATATTTATTATGGGGATACCCGTCACGAGATTCCCCGGGGATCGGTCTATTATTTACGCCCGGGTACTCACCAGGTGGAGGATATCCCAGAATCGGGCAAGCCGTTCGAACAAATCGTTTTCTTCTACGACACTTTCCAGATCAACCGGATACTCAATCACCTGAGCATAAACTATATGTTCGGTGTTCAGGATGACCATAGCTGCGAGAACTGCCGGAACCGGACGGAGGTGTCCTATCCGGCATGGGGAGTTCTACGTCATTTTTTCGATTCGGTGAACTACTATCACAACGAGAACGTGTTCGGTCAGGACGAAGCGGCGGAAAACATCAAAATGACCGAGTTGGTTTATATTATCCTGACCAACGAGCAGTGCTGTTTAAAGAGAAGCATTGCCAGCAATATGGACCCGTCCCTGGCGATTTTCGAGCAGATCATCCAAAACAACATCTTCAACGACGTGACGATCGAAGAGCTAGCCAGGTTGTGCAACCGCAGCCTGACCTCATTCAAGAAGGAGTTCAAGAAGCATTACAACGAGCCGCCCCACAAGTGGTTCGTCCGCCAACGTTTGATGCACGCGAGTCTTCAGTTGATCTCGACGCAAAAATCGGTAGCGGAGATCGGAAACGAGTGTAACTTCCCGAACACTTCGCATTTTATCAAGCTGTTCAAAAAAGAATACAAATTCACGCCGGTGGCCTACCGGAACAAACACCCGAAGGTTCCGGCAGAATAAACCATCGGGTTATACAGATAAAAAAGGGCGGTACAGTTAACAATGTACCGCCCTTTTGGCTGTTAATCCGGTCAATCCTCTTTTTTCTGTGTCAACCGGGGATTACCGACTTTGAGTTTCAGTGCATCTTTCGCCCTGTTGGCATCGATCGAGATTTTATCCCCGGCATGCACCTCTCCGCCGACGATCAGTTCGGCAAACGGTTCTTCGACATGTTCGAGCATCGCCCTTCTCAGCGAACGGACCCCGTATTTGGGTTCATACCCGATTTTAGCCAGAAAATCCTTCGCCGCGGCCGTCATCGCCACCCGGTATCCCAAGGCCTGGGTACGTGCCGTAAACTGCGAGAACTCCAGTTCGACGATCCGGCGGATATCATCGTCGGTCAGCGTATTGAACACCACGATATCGTCAATCCGGTTAATAAACTCCGGCGCGAAAGTCCTGGACAGCGATTTCCGGTAGATCAGATCGGTCCGGGCGCTCTCTCCGCCCACTTTGGTAGCGTTATTGAACCCCAGGGAAATGCTGTGTTCGGAAGCCATCCGCGACCCCACATTGGAAGTCATAATGAGAATGGTATTCCGGAAATCCACTTTCCGCCCCTGTCCGTCGGTCAGGTGCCCGTCGTCAAAGATCTGAAGCATAATATTGAATACATCCGGATGGGCCTTCTCGATCTCGTCGAACAACACCACCGAGTAGGGATGCCTTCTCACCTGTTCGGTCAACTGCCCGCCTTCTCCATATCCGACATACCCCGGAGGGGAGCCGATGAGCCGGCTGACATTGTATTTTTCCGAATATTCACTCATATCGACCCGGATCAGCGCGTCGTCCTTATCGAACATAAACTTAGCCAGTTCCTTAGCCAGATGGGTCTTGCCTACCCCGGTCGGCCCGACGAACATAAAGGTCCCGATCGGCCGCCGGGGATCTTTCAATCCGGCCCGGCTGCGCTGAATGGCTTTGGTCACCTTATCCACCGCGGCCTGCTGACCGATAACGACTTTGCCCAGGTGTTCACCCATCCCTTTGAGACGGGTTTTCTCATGAAGTGAGACTTTCGCCGCCGGCACGCCGGTCATCGAAGAAACCACCCCCTCGATCTGCGGCAGGTCTATCGTCACCCGGCTCGTACCCACTTCCTGTTCCCACTCCTGGCGAGAGGTATCGATGGTCTTTTTGAGTTCGATTTCCTGATTGCGGAGCATCGCAGCCATTTCATAATCCTGCCGCCCCACCGCGCTTTTTTTATCTTCCCGCACCTGTTCCAGATTCCGTTCGAGCAGGATCAGGTGTTCCGGTACTTCGATATTGAATATATGCGCCTTCGCTCCGGCCTCGTCAACTACATCGATGGCCTTATCGGGAAAGAACCGGTCCGTCACATACCGGTCGGTCAGTTCCACACACGCTTCCAACGCGTCGTCGGTATAAGTCACCGAATGATAATCCTCGTAATATTTTTTAATATTGCGCAGGATCACCAGCGTATCCTCCTTCGAGGTCGGTTCGACGAGAATTTTCTGGAACCGCCGTTCCAGCGCCCCGTCCGATTCGATCGATTCCCGGTACTCATTAAGCGTCGTGGCCCCGATACACTGCAATTCTCCCCTGGCGAGGGCGGGTTTTAGAATATTGGCCGTATCGAGCGATCCTTGTGTACTGCCTGCCCCTACGATGGTATGGATCTCGTCGATAAACAGAATAATATCGTCGCGGGAGCAAAGTTCTTTCAGCAACGCTTTCATCCGTTCCTCGAACTGCCCGCGGTATTTGGTCCCCGCGACCAGCGAAGCCACATCGAGGGTATATATCCGCTGATTGAGCAGTGCATAGGGCACCTCCCGCCTGGCGATCCGCAGGGCCAGTCCTTCGACGATCGCCGATTTACCGACTCCGGCCTCCCCGATCAGGATCGGATTATTTTTCTTTCTCCGGCCGAGCACCTGGATCAACCGCCCGATTTCATTTTCCCGTCCGATCACCGGATCGAGCCGTCCTTCGTGCGCGGCAAGGGTCAGGTCCGTCCCGAATTTATCGAGTACCGTCGAGGCAGGCTTATTCCCTTTGTGGGTCCGGGTCTGCGAAGAAGCGGCCGCGCCTTCGTTTTCATCCGCATCGTCGTTGTAATCCCCGTAATTTTCAGCCTCTTCGGCTTCATCTTTACGGATTTCAATAGAATTGTCTTCGTCCTGCGGTAGCTGCCCCAGGAGCGGTTTGGCCTTCTCGTAGGTCACCCCGTAGAACTGATTGAGAACCTGCGTGGTCACATGCCTGGCATCTTTGAGGATGGTCAACAGAAAGTGCCCGGTATGAATGGTATTCTGCCCGGCATCGAGCATTTCGACATACATATTCCGCAGCGTATTTTCGATCCGGAGCATGGACACGTCGTAAAGACGTTTTTCCATGGTGGGATTCCCCCCCAGCAGCACCGGTTTTTCGCCGAGCAGTTGTTCGATTTTCAGTCTGGCATACTCGATCTCCTCTTCGCTCAACAACTGACGGAGCATGGTTATGGCATGCCCCCTGTTCTCTTTGAGAATAGCCAGGAACATATGGTCCACACTGAGGGTATGTCCTCCGAATTTGGACAGGTCCTTTTGTGCGGTCCGCAGTACATCCTCCAGTATTTTTGAGTGTTTTGTACGCATTATAATTTCCCCCTTTACAAATATTATTCACAATCGTATGATTCGAACGACCGGAATCCGTGCCGCGGGAGTTAAGCCAGTTCGCTCAATTCCAGCCAGCGCATCGTTTTTTCGTCCAGTATGTCAATAACCGCGCCGATACGAGTCGAAGCTTGCATCAACTGGTCGTTGTCCAGCATACCCGATGCCAGCCGACTTTCCAGTTCGCTTTTTTCCTTTTCCAGTGTATCGATTTCCCGCTCCAGTGTCTCGAATTCCTGCTTCTCCCGGAAGCTCATTTTGCGGGGGCGTTCCCCGCCGCGGGTGTTTTGATGGTTGTTCTCTTTCTTCGGCCCGGCCGATTCTTTCGTCGCAGTTAATGCTTCCTGTTTCTCCAAAACTTCGTTCCGGTATTCGGTATAGTTGCCCGGAAAGTCCCGAATGGCACCCTCGCCCTCGAAGACCAACAGGTGTCCGGCAACCTTGTCCATAAAATAACGGTCGTGGGAGACAATTATTATACAACCCCCGAAATTTTGCAGGTAATCTTCCAATACATTCAGCGTAACGATATCCAGGTCATTGGTCGGCTCATCGAGGATCAGAAAGTTGGGGGAGCGCATCAGGATGGTCAGCAGATAGAGCCGCCGCCGCTCTCCTCCGCTCAGTTTGGCCACAAAATCCTGCTGCCGGGCGGGCGGAAAGAGGAACATATTGAGGAACTGCGACACACTGACGGTATTCCCGTCGCCCAGGGTAACGACTTCGGCGACTTCCCGCGCCACGTCGATCACTTTTTTGGTTTCATCGAATTCGATCCCCTGTTGGCGGTAATACCCGAAGCGCACACTATCTCCGATATCCACCGTACCCCGGTCAGGGGGAACCAGTCCGGTAAGCATATTGAGAAAAGTGGTCTTGCCGGTCCCGTTCTTTCCGATGATCCCCATTTTCTCATAACGGGAAAAAATGTAGGAGAAATCATCGAGGATCACCCGGTCGCCGTATTTTTTATACAGATGTTCGACTTCAAAAATCTTGGTCCCCAGCCGCTGGGCCTTGACCTGTATCCGCACGTTGCCTTCATCCCTGCGCTGAAACGCTTTATCTTTCGTCTCATAGAAAGCGTCCTTCCGGTATTTGGCTTTATGCCCCCTTGCCTGCGGCATGCGCCTCATCCACTCCAGCTCCCGGCGGTACAGGTTCTGCGCCCGGTCTACCTCGGAGTGAAACTGTTCGATGCGTTCTTCCCGTTTGAGCATATAGTCGGTATACCCGCCGCTGTAGCTGTACAACTTCTTCTGGTCCAGTTCATAAATGACATTACAGATACGGTCGAGAAAATACCGGTCATGGGTAACCAAAAGCAGCGGTTTCTTGCGCTTCAACAAAAATTCTTCGAGCCATTCGACCATTTCCAGGTCGAGGTGGTTGGTCGGCTCGTCGAGAATCAGCACCTCCGGATCATCGATCAGAATCGCCGCCAAAGCTACCCGTTTGCGCTGTCCACCGGACAAAGCAAGCACGGATTGTTCGAGGTCCGTGATCCGCAGTTTGCTCAGGATCGCTTTGGCCCGTGATTCGTAATCCCAGGCTGAGAGCCGTTCCATCTGGGGCAGAAGCGCCTCCAACTGCGCCTGATCATCCTTTAGCACAGCCCGTTCATACGCCTTCACGGTTTCTGCCAGCTCGGTAGAAGTATGATACAACGCTTCCAGAACATTCGCATTTTCCGGCAGTTCCGGTTCCTGTTGGAGAAATCCCACCCGCAGACCGCTTTGAAAGGTTATCGTGCCCGAATCCGGACTCTCATTCCCGGCGATGATGTTGAGCAGGGTCGTTTTACCCGCCCCGTTGGGCGCGATCAGCGCCGCCCGCTGGTCATCGGTAATAGTGAGGTTGAGCCCTTCATACAGGACTAAATCGCCAAACGATTTGGTGATGTTTTCAAGTTGGATAACAGGTATACTCATACCGGCAAAATTACGAATTTATCCCCCCACTCGGTCATTCCGATCGACGAATTCGATCGCGGCAGTTGGCCGGAATTTCGGGCCGATCCGTCGAAAAAATTTCCGATTCTACAGATTTTAATTTGATAACCAGCCACATATCCTTACATTGGGTAGGAGAAATGTAGTCAGAATTCCATAAATTCAGTTGTATGAAACCCTATACTTTTATTATTTTATTGTTAATCGGGTTACTGTCCCTTCCTATGGCCTCCTGCTCGACGAATGACGAGAATACCTTCATTGAGATCGAAAATCCGGACGAGGACGACACCGAAAACAACAATAACGGGAATAATACCGGCACAGAGGCCGCCAAACCGGAAGAGATCGACCCGGAGGACGGCGATCTGATCCCGAACACCCAAAACGTGACGGGATTATTCGATAACATCGTTTCGATCACTTACAACGGAAGTACGGTAGCGGTAGAAAACCCTTTTCAGGAGAGCGGAATCACCATCACTACCGAGGGGGCGCACGTGACCGTCACATCGACCAACACCTCCGATGAGGTAAATTACGTCCTGTCCGGCATCACGACCGACGGCTCGGTCAAATTCTACGGCAGTTACAAATTCGGCATCGTGCTGAACGGTGTAGGGATCACCAATCCGTCCGGCGCAGCTATCAATAACCAGTGCGGCAAGAAAACGACGGTTACCCTGGTCGATCATACGACCAACCGCCTGATCGACGCGGCGGAGTATACGATGGTCACCGGCGAGGACCAGAAAGGAACCTTCTTCAGTGAAGGCCAGTTGGTGTTCGAGGGCGAAGGAACTTTAGAGGTACGGGGTAAATACAAACACGCGATCTGCACGGACGATTATTTCCGAATAAATTCCGGCACGATCATCGTCAAAGAAGCAGCGAGCGACGCTGTCCATGCGAACGACTACATCCGCATCGACGGCGGAAGCCTCAAAACGATCTCCGAAGGAGAGGGCCTGGAGTGTGAAAAAGGCTACGTAGTGATTAACGGCGGCGATATCCAACTGACCACAACCGGACAGAAGGGCCACGGCATCAAAAGCAAACAATACCTGGATGTGTACGACGGCGCGATCACGATCCTGGTGTCCGGCACGGCTTCCAAAGGCATCAACGTCACCGAGGACCTGAACATTTACGGCGGTACCTTCAACATCACCACCACGGGCAACGCCTATTTCGACACGGACGACAACGACACGTCCTCCTGCGCGGCGATGAAATGCGACGGCAACATGCTGATCCAAAACGGCCGGATCACCCTCTACAGTTCCGGCTCCGGCGGTAAAGGGATCAACGTGGGGGGTACGCTGACGATCGACGACGGCACGATCACGGTCACCACCACGGGCGATCAATACGTCTACGACCGCAACAGCGACACGGCGGCCAAAGCGATCAAAAGCACGGGCGATCTGACGGTCAACGGCGGCAAGATCACCATCAGCACGGCCAAAACCGAAGCCGAGGGCCTGGAGAGCAAAGCAACGCTGACCATCAACGGCGGCGAGCTGGATATCCGCGCCTACGACGACTGTATCAACGCCTCGAACCACATCGAGATCACGGGCGGTACGATCTACTGCTACAGCGAAACCAACGACGGCGTAGACTCGAACGGTACGCTGACCATCTCCGGCGGCACGATCGTCAGCGTGGGAGCAGGCGCTCCGGAAGACGGTTTCGACTGCGACCAGAACCGTTTCTCGATTACGGGCGGTGTGGCGATCGGCATCGGCGGCAGTACGAGTACCCCCACGGCCAGCGCGTGCACGCAGCATTCGTTGATTTACAAAGGTTCGAATTTTTCACTGTTACGCATCGAAAAAACATCCGATTCGAGCGAGGTCTTGACCTTCAAACTCCCCCGGACGTATAATTCGACTACGGTACTGGTAACAACCCCGAATTTGGCCGCCAATACGGGGTACACCATTTACACGGGCGGCAGCGTCACCGGAGGCACGGACTTCCACGGTTACTATACCGGAGCGAACTATACCAAGGGTTCTTCGGCAGGTATTTTCTCCACCAGTTCGATGGTCAGCAGCGTCGGCACCACCGGGGGAGGAGGAGGCAGCAATCCCGGCGGAAATCCCGGCGGAAGAATGTAAAATAAAATGAAAAGATAAAGGAGCAACCACTTGTTTGCTCCTTTAATAATTCCGGCCGGAATCTAATGGATACCAGCCCATGTATGTCGTCCGGCGTTCGGTGGATACCCGCCTATTTTTTTAACCCGTTGTTACGGATGAGCCATTCCGCGATCTGAACGGCGTTCAACGCAGCGCCTTTCTTAATCTGATCGCTCACGCACCAGAAAGTCAGCCCATGCTCCTCCGAGATATCTTTTCTCACGCGCCCGACATATACCGGATCGCATCCGGCCAGCGGTAACGGCATAGGATATTTCTTTTCCCCCGGCTCATCACACAGCACGATCCCTTCCGCCTGCGAGAACGCCTCCCGGGCCTCTTTCACGGATACGGGGGATTCCGTTTCGATCCAGACGGACTCCGAATGCGCGCGCATCACAGGTACTCTCACACACGTAGCGCTGACTTTCACATCTGAGTGCATAATTTTCCGCGTCTCATTAAACATTTTCATCTCCTCTTTGGTATACCCGTTATCGGTAAATACGTCTACCTGCGGAATCACGTTGTAGGCCAACTGATAGGCGAATTTTTCGACGGTCGGTTCTTCGCCGTTTACCAACTGCCGGTTTTGTTCCACCAGTTCGTCCATAGCCGCCGCTCCGGCTCCGGAAGCCGACTGATAAGTAGAAACATGCACCCGTTTGATATGCGACAGATTCTCGATGGCTTTCAGGGCGACCACCATTTGAATGGTAGTGCAGTTCGGATTAGCGATCACCCCCCGCGGACGCACCAGCGCATCGGCAGGGTTTACTTCCGGCACCACCAACGGCACATCGTCATCCATCCGGAAGGCGCTCGAATTATCGATCATCACCGCCCCGTGTTTGGTAATGGTCCGTTCGAACTCTTTCGACGTCCCGGCCCCGGCCGAAGTAAAGGCGATATCAACACCCTCAAAATCGTCGTTATGCTGAAGAAGTTTAACCTCGATATCGGTCCCTTTAAAGTTGTACACGCTTCCGGCACTCCGTTCGGAGCCGAAAAGCAGGAGTTCATCGACCGGGAAATTCCGTTCGGCCAGCGTACGCAGGAACTCCTGCCCCACGGCACCGCTTACACCGACAATCGCAATTTTCATAAGATATCTACTTTTAAAATTTTGACGCAAAGATAGAACAAGAAAAACAAAAACGAATAACTTGTTAAATATTATTCGTTTTTGTTATATTTTAAAAATAATAATTTACTCGTACCTTTAGTCGAAGAATTCGTCATCGATTCGGGAAACCACTTCGGTTTCAGTAGGATTAAATCCGGAATACCCGCAATTGTAGATGACCGCTCCCTGCGGAACGGCAAAGCGATCTTCCATACTAATATTCAAGGTCTTATCATCATAGACTTTCTTCATAAAACCGGCGTAAATAGGTAATGCCTGTCGGGCTCCATCGGCTTCCCTGGCCAGATTCACACTCCGGTCCTCCGCGCCGACCCATCCACCGGCTACCAGTTTGGGCGTTACTCCGATATACCAGCCGTCGGAATTATGCTGAGATGTTCCGGTTTTACCTCCGATATCTCCGTCGTTGGGCCCCTTCAGTTTATACAACCAGCTCACGCGCGCGGCTGTTCCTTTGTTAACGACATTTTTCAGCATATTGAGCATCGTATAAGCCGTTTGTGCGCTGATAGCATCCGTCGACTGCGGAGTGAAGGTAGCGAGCAGGTTCCCCTGCCGGTCTTCGATCCGGGTCACAAACAACGGTTCGGTGTGCACCCCCTGATTGGCATAGGTGGAATAGGCTCCGACCATTTCGAACAACGATACATCGGCAGAACCTAAACACAGCGACGGAACAGGATCGATGTACGAGTGTATTCCTAATTTATGGATGTAATCGGCTACCGCCTGCGGCTGTTTGGCCTGTTTCATAATCCAGGCCGAGTAGTTGTTCCGGCTGTTTTGCAAACCCCATTGCAGCGGATGGTATTCGTAGTCGTAATTGTAACCTCCGGCTTCTTTCGGAGACCAGGGTTCCTGGTTATAGGTTTCGATAGTAACCGGTGCGTTGAGAACCGGAGTACAAGGTGTAAATCCGAGGTGATCGACGGCAAACGTATAAATAAAGGGTTTGATCGTCGATCCCACCTGCCGCTTGCCTTGTTTGACCATGTCGTATTTAAAATACCGGAAGTCCGGTCCCCCGACATAAGCCTTCACATATCCGGTCATCGGATCCATGGCCATGAACGACGCCTGCATCAGAGATTTGTAGTGCACGATAGAATCCATCGGGGTCATCAAGGTGTCTATTTCGCCGGTATAGGTAAAAATCCGCATCGGCACTTTATCTTCGTCGAACGATTTTCGAATTGCCGCGGCGGAATACCCCGCCTTTTCCATATTACGGTAGCGGTCCGAATTTCTCATCGCACGGCTCTTGATGCCTTCGATCTGTTCCGGTGTAACGTTCCGGAATATTTTCCCCTGATCTTTAATCTGTTTGGTCATCCGGGGCTGAAGGTCGGATTTCAAATGCTCGAAGAGGGCTTCTTCGGCATACCGTTGCATGGAAGAGTTGATGGTCGTGTAAATTTTCAGTCCGTCTTTATACAGGTTGTATTCCGTTCCATCGGCTTTGCGGTTTTTGTGGGTCCATCCGTAGATCGGGATTTCGTCCCACATTTTTGCCGCTTGCTGGTAATCCCAGTCATTTTCGTAGGCGTTCCGTTTGGGTCGCTCGGCCGTCATGGTCAGCCGCAGCGTTTCCCGAAAATAGGTTCCCGTTCCGGTATTGTGGTCGATCGGATTATAATCCAGCACAATATCCAGCCGGCGCAGGGAATCCCGCTGCGCGGTGGTGATAAATCCGCTCTCATGCATCCGCCCGATCACCGTATTGCGGCGTAATAAAGCCCTTTCCGGATTGGAACGGGGGCTATACCGGGTCGGTGCGTTCACCACTCCCACCAATACGGCAGCCTCTTCGATCGTCAGTTCGTCCGGTGTTTTGTTGAAGAAGGTGCGCGCTGCCGATTTGATCCCATAGGCGTTGCTTCCATACTCGACCGTGTTGAGGTACATGGCGATGATTTCGTCCTTGGTGTAACTGTATTCCAGGCCGACGGCCGTAATCCATTCCTTCAGTTTAGAAGTAAATAACTGGAATACATTTTGTTTTTCGTTCCGCGTCTCGTACAGGTTTTTAGCCAATTGCTGGGTAATCGTACTTCCCCCGCCTTGCTTCTGACCGAGCAGAACGGTGCGGAATCCCACTCGCGCCAGGCTCACAAAATCGATACCGGAATGGGTATAAAACCGCGCGTCCTCGGTGGCCACCAACGCGGCAACCAAATTAGGCGAGAGTTCTTCGTAGGTGGTATAGGAACGGTTTTGAATAAAAAAACTCCCGATCATTTCCCCGTCTTCGGAGTAGACTTCGGTAGCCAGGTTGCTTTTCGGATTTTCGAGGTCTTCGAAGGTGGGCAGTTTGCCGAACGCCCCGAGCGTAGTCAGCCCGATCAGCAGGAGCAAAAACGCCACCGGCGCAACGATCAAAATCCAAAACCACTTAATAAAGCGGCTGCTATTGAGAGTTTTGGTTATTTTTTTCGGTTCTATTTTTTTGTTGACTTTTTTTGCCATGGATCAGAGATTAACCTCACAAAATTAATACAATTTCCCGGAATACATAAACGGTTTACATCTAACGCATTGCAGAGCGGCTAAAGTATGCGTTGCGTGTTCATTCCGACTCAAACACGCCCCGGTAGTACACCCCCAGCGGGAGTGCCTTCTGCGCACGGTCTTCGAGGTAAAGCTCCCCGAACTGCTCGCTCCGCGCCTGGCCGAAAAGTTGATTGACAGCGGTCCTGGCCAGCAGCGCCGACAACCCCATCGAATAGAGATTCAGCACTACAAAAGCCCCGCTATCAACCAATTGCGCAGACTCGGTAAGCAGTTCGTTAATTTGCTGTTCCAAGACCCATTTCTCCCCGTCCGGTCCGCGTCCATAGGCCGGAGGATCAAGAATGATGCCTGTATATTTATTTCCCCGTTTGACTTCCCGTTTCACAAATTTGAGGGCATCCTCGACGACCCATCGGATCTGATCCAGCCCGGATGCCTCCATATTTTCCCTCGACCAGCTGATTACCTGCCTCACGGAATCCACATGTGTAACCTCCGCCCCCCCGGCCCTGGCGGCCAGCGACGCCCCCCCGGTATAGGCGAACAGATTCAGTACCTTAGCCTTCTCTCCCTGCTCCCGCACCCGTTCAAATATCCAGTCCCAGTTCTCGGCCTGTTCCGGAAATAACCCCACATGCTTAAACGAAGTCAGTCCGAGCCGCATCCTCAGTTTCATTCCCTGATACCGGTAATTGACGTACCACTGCTGTTTCATCCCCGGTTTGAGCATCCATTCGCCTTTATCTTCACTCTTGCGGTCTTTCCTGAATGCCGCATGGGCCATCCGTTCCCACTGCGACCGGTCGAGCGATTTATTCCATATCGCCTGCGGTTCGGGCCGTGAGAGAACAAAGTCTCCGAAGCGTTCCAGTTTTTCAAAGCCGCCGCTATCGATCAGTTCATAGTCCACCCAGTTGCGTGGAGTCATTATTTCGGATTTCATTTCCGTTTTCCTTTGTAGACGAGCGCCATTTCGCACCGCGCACAGTCGAATTTTAGTTCAAAAATGGTATAATTATTTTCCAGCTGCAGAGGGCCGGTATAGGTACACGATTTTTCCCTCAGACAATCGCCCATCTCCCTGCGGATACAATACCGGGTCCTCATCACTTCCTTCCCGATCGATTCGGATTGCAATTCCACCCCCGGCTCGATCCCGGAGACTCCGTGCTTCCGGTAGAACGCTTCGGCCAAACGATTGGTCACGTTCCCCCGATAGTCCAGCGCATGCTGCGGATACACCGCTGCCGGATCACCCGCCGCCCGTGTGTCCCGCTGGTAATTTGCCAGTCTCACCGCATCCAAAGAATCCAGGGCTTCCCGCCGCACTCCATTGAGCACGGAAGCCGGCACAAACCGCCCGGTATCCCAACAAACCGTAACTTCCTCTACCCGGAAAATGGTATCTCCGGATTTGGCAGCCTGCTGTCGGATCGTTTCTTCGGCCTTCTTCACATTCCGTGCAGGTTCAAACACCCCGTCCACGGTTTTAACGCCCCGGTTCCCCAGCGCATCCGTCACCTCAAAACTCAACCGCCCGGCCTCCACCCTCACCTGCACGGTCACGGCGATCATCCGCCGTGTTTTACTCCGTTCCAGGCTTTTTGCGAACCGATGATCGTAATTCCTAAATATGTTGACACCCGGCCCGATGCCGTCCATCCGGTTAGGCCAGACGGTATCTCCTTCGGCTTTATTGACATTCGTGCCGAGCATTTTCCCGCCGGAGACAAAACAAATCCCGTCGCCATTGAAAAGCTCTCCGGCCTGATCCAGGACAAACGAATCCTTTCCCGTCTTCCGAACCTCCCCGATATATTTTCCAACGGATTTCGGCGTATCGAACGAAGATACTTTGTTTTTCCGTTCAACCAGATAATAATTGGTAAACCCCCGCGAGAAGGTTTTACAGGGATCGGCCGCAAAATCGAACGCGGTTTCCCCTTCTGAGGACCGCATCAGATCGTTTCTCCCGCTGATAATCCGGTCCAGTTCTTTCCGGTAATAGGCCACGCTGTTTTTAAGGTAGGTGATATCTTTCAACCGCCCTTCTATCTTAAAGGAGCACACCCCGGAGTCGATCAATTTCTCCAGGTGTGCCGACAGGTTCAGATCTTCCACAGACAACAGGTGCTTTGCCGAGGCAAGCCGTCTGAAGTTCTCTCCCGTCAGATTATAATCCCACCGGCAAGGCTGCATACATTCCCCCCGATTCCCGCTTTTTCCGGAAATCACGTGGCTCATATAACACTGACCGCTGTAGCACACACAAATCGCTCCGTGTACAAAAGCTTCCAGTTCAATTCCGGAAGACCGGCGGATCTCCCGTATCTCATCCAGGCTGACCGCCCTTTCGAGAATCATCCGCGAAAATCCCGCACTTTCAAAGAACCGGGCCTTCTCCGGTGACAGGTTAAACGTCTGCGTGGAGGCATGCAGAGGGATAGGCAAGTCCATTTCGGCCAAAGCCATATCCTGCACGATCAACGCATCTACACCGCTCTCCCAGGCCTGCAAAGCGATTTGCCGTGCCACTTCCAACTCGTTGTCATAAAGCACTGTATTTAGAGCCAGATAGACTTTCGTCCCAAAGCGATGGGCATATTCGACCAACCGCCGGATATCGTTCATTGAATTCCCGACAGCGGCTCTGGCCCCGAATTTGGGTGCGCCGATATAGACGGCATCCGCCCCGTAATCGATAGCGGTGATCCCATAGTCTGCATCCTTAGCGGGCGCAAGTAATTCCAGTCGGCGTTTCATGATGACAAAGGTAATGGAAAATTCGCTACTTTTGCGTACAGATATAGGACACAAACAATGACACGTTCGATCAACGATTTTCTGACCCTGCTCTACCGCATACTTCTCCTTTACCTTGCCTGGATGCTCTGCCGGATAGGTTTCTACTGGTACAACGCCGACCTGGTCGGCCCGATATCGTGGGCCGAAGTCCCTTCGCTGCTGCGGGGCAGTCTGCTGTTCGATTCGGTATCGATCTTTTACATCAACCTTCCGTTTATCGCTTTTTCCCTGCTTCCCCTTCGCATCCGGGAACATAAAGCATACCAGAGAGTTTTGTTATGGCTTTTCGTGAT
>Ga0192241_10639_pt1 | contig 14672 bp, 10 predicted proteins | sample Koala_Koa27_I3_FD_131239 | JGI IMG/M metagenome (GOLD analysis project Ga0192241, IMG submission 131239) | Enriched cells from koala feces incubated with labeled cellulose particles, San Francisco Zoo, California, United States - Koala_Koa2-7_I3 ... | reverse complement strand
CGGATTATAGAAATTCTTAATCTTATCAATCGTAGGCGTCCATGATCCTAACTGCAAACGTTGTGAAGAGTAAGCATCTTTCACACCACTGAATTGCACAAGGAATTCAGCAGAACGGTTTAATATTTCGGACATATTAAGCTGTTTCTGCTCTATCAGCTTATGATTCAAATATATTTGTTGCTCAAAATGAGCTTCTACCCATTGTCCTTCACCATAAATAGCTGCCAAATATAAATTCAGCAGAGCAGCACAACGCTCTATATGAAATTCGCCTCCCGGTATTCTATATTGAGAAGGATCTACAGGATCAGCATCAGCATACCCTGTGGAAGTTATAAAGAACAAAGTATTATTTAACCCTACCTTGCGGTCTATCAGTTCCAGCAATTCGGCAATGCTGTTATCCAGACGCACATAGGTATCCTGCATTTCCATCGGAAGCTCCGCCGGTGCTTTACGGTCATAATTCCCGGCATAATAAGCAAGTGACAAAAAGTCCGGAATATCATCTTTACCGATAGGAGTATTGTTTAAACAGGCATTTACCAAACGATTTACTTCATCATTGGCATAAGGGCTGGTTTTCAGTTTGCGGTACTTATTCTTACGTTCATCATCAAAATTATGTTTGAACGTAATTTGTTTGCTTTCACTGGTCAGGTATTTATAAATAGTCACAGGTAAATAAGGAGTCCATGACATACTGCTGATACGGAAATCCAATCCCTCGCGATCATTATATGTAGTGACCCATGACGGGAAAGTACCATAATAAGTGCTTCCACTCCATTTTCCGGTTTCATCATTAATCCAGAATGCTCCTTTTGAAGCATGTCCGGCTGCCAAGACTGCCATTTCCCGCGTTGGAGCGATGGAGTAAACTTCGGCAATGCCTTGTGTAGCCACCATCAGCTCATCTGACAAAGTGGAGACTTTCAACTTCTCCGGCGATGTGGATTCGGACGTATAAATTCCCATAAAGTTATTATCGTCCACACAACTGATGACACGCAAAGCGCTGCGGTCCATCCACTTATCTCCTACTATACCGTTTGTATATGGGGTAGTGCCCGAGTAAATAGCTGCTACAGCCGATGATTTATCTACATTGATAAAATCATATTCGGCATTGCGGTAAATCCGTCCTTCTTTCCACAACCGTTTAAAGCCACGCTCCCCATATAGTGCCGAAAAGGCTTCTATATAGTCAGTCCGTAATTGGTCGATAGTCAATCCTACCACCAACCGGGGAACAGCAGGAACGTTTTGCGCCTGCAATCCTGTCAATGCTATAACAGTGAGAAGAGAAGTTAAGATGCGTCCTTTCATTTATTGTTTCGTCTGTAATATAATAAAACGTGACATGCTGAACATATTAGCAAACACAGTGCCAAAGGTAATACCGTTGCGTTGAATTTTTGCCCTACAAACGGCATTATCATTATAAAAAGTGTTAAATACACCGCATTTATCACATGATAGAGGTCTTTCTTGCCTTTTATTGCCCTATAGACCATGATGGGAAGATAAATCAGAGGAATAGGATTGAATAAAATAATCAACCAATTGGAACCCACTGTAGGATGAATGGAGAAGAATACCAGAAATGCAATAACACATCCCGCCAGCCCTTGAGCTCCAAACAACAAGATGTCCCAAATCCAGATTACCTTTTTTATTCTAAACTCTAACCATCCGATAAGACAGGTTACCCCCATCAAGATAACGACACATGCCATCGGTGACAACGGAAAACCAGTTTCTTCTTCCGGTTCCACATCCACAATCTTTTTCTCTGCCAATACTAATGGTCTCAGGCTGTCCCCTTCCATTATTGTTGCTTTCTTTGCCGCCTCCAACAAGTAGAAAGGAGCAAACATCTGTTTACGGGCATCAATAGGCACATCGGCCTCACTTCCCAGGCACATATCTATACCCAGTTCATCCCATTCATGCCCTTTGGTATATTGATGAACGATATCACGAAAAGAAAGTCCTTCTTTGCCTTCCGGATAAGTAACCTTCCCGTCAATACATTCTTCAAATCTGTCCCTCGCGCGCGTGGTACAATTATCATAAAAGAAATTATAGCGATACACCCGGTTCTCCGGACGATAATTTTCCTCTAATAAATCCCATAGTTTCTGCTTCTCGGCCGATGTAAGATTCAATGTTTGCTGATACACGGACGAACCTCGCATTGCATATTGCCATTCAAAGGACTCATAAGGCGCTACCCCTAATTTGTAATCAGTCTCCCCTTTTACAAAACGAAAGATGAAATTAGGAGTGTTGAAGTCAAAGATACCATAATTGAACACAATATCCTGCCCATGTGCCGGATCTTCATAACGCAAGGCTGTATGTCCAAATAACGCATAGATTTCAGTTCCGGGAGCACAAGTCAGCAAACTTACTTTCACGCTATCTTGCTGGGCACTAAGCGGTTGCATTCCAAAAGAAAGTAGTAATGCCAGTATTATTATCAATTTGTTCATAGATTCCATTTTCTGTTTTCCGCTGCAAAAGTACACCTAAATATTAATTAATTCCTCACAAATACCATTTTTTATTGCAATTCCTATTTATTTTTTGCGTTACTTTGTAACCGAAAAAGCAAAGTTGTGAATTTAATAATTGACATAGGAAATTCAGTAGCCAAACTGGCTATATTTGACAAAGGCGAATTGGTCGAAGTCTTTCGCGGTTCCAATCATTCATTGGATTGCCTCCCGATGCTTTGCTCCCGATACCCTCTTGAACGAGGTATCATCGCATCTGTCATCACTCTAAGTAATACCATCCGGCGACAACTGGAAAGGCTACCCTTTAAAATCATTGAATTGAGTCATGAGACACCAGTTTCCATCACAAACCTATATAAGACACCTCAAACATTGGGGATGGACCGCTTGGCGGCAGTATCTGCAGCAAACTGGTTGAAACCCGGACACGATGTATTGGTTATTGACGCCGGAACATGCGTCACTTATGATTTTATTGATGCCCAAGGGAATTACCAGGGAGGAAATATATCGCCGGGGATGCGTATGCGTTTCAAGGCATTGAACATATTCACCGACAAGCTCCCCAAAGTGAGTGCTAAAGGAGAAGTTCCGATGTATGGGCAATCTACTGAAACAGCCATTCGCGCCGGAGTCATTCGAGGTATGGAGTTTGAAATGGGCGGGTATATTACCCATCTTCAAAAGAATTATCCGGGACTTTTGGTTTTTTTAACGGGCGGAGATGAATTTTCTTTTGATACAAAATTAAAAAGTATCATCTTTGCAGATAGATTTTTAGTATTGAAAGGTTTAAACAGAATATTAAGCTATAATGATAAATTATAAAAGACTGATTAGTGCGTCAATTATACTCACAGTTACAGGGCTGGCCGTAGCCCAAACAAGCACAAATTCACCTTATACGCGCTATGGTTTCGGTCAGTTGGCTGATCAGAACTTCGGTAATAGTAAAGCAATGGGAGGAATAGCATACGGTTTGCGAAACGGTTACCAAATTAACGCATCTAATCCGGCATCTTATACAGCTATCGATTCATTGACATTCTTGTTTGATGCGGGAATGACATTACAGAATGCGAACTTCAAAGACGGGAATGTGAAAACCAATGCTAAGAATTCAAGTTTTGACTATATGGCCATGCAGTTCCGTTTATGGAAAAAGATGGGAATGACTGTGGGTTTCCTGCCATTCTCTACTGTAGGATATAGTCTTTATAAAACTCATGAATTTGAAGATGTAGATAATAACGGTTCTTGGGGAGAGTCATTTACCGGTGATGGTGGATTCCACCAAGTATTTGCAGGAATAGGATACAAGGTGTTGAACAATTTATCTGTGGGTGTTAATATGTCATACCTCTATGGGGATATTACCCACCAGTCCATGACTATTATTGATGCCACCCCTACCCGAAGCATCAAACTGGATAAATTCTCCATCAATGATTATAAGCTGGATTTTGGTTTGCAATATACTTATAAGTTAAACAAGAAGAATACATTCAATGTAGGTGCGGTATATTCATTGGGACATACCATGAATAGTGAAGCTTATAAATATCACCAGACAGCTGTGGAAAGTAATGGTTCAGTCTATGTACAGTCGCAAACGGGAGATACCATTGCCAATCCATTCAAGATGCCACATATGTTAGGCTTAGGTCTTACCTATGTATATGATAACCGCCTGACTCTAGGAGTTGACTATACATTGCAAAAATGGGAAACCACTGATCTAAGCTGGAGCAAGTTTGATAAAGAGAACCTAGAAATGAGCAAACGTACAAAGATAGCAGTAGGTGCTGAATATATTCCCAGTTATGTCAGCCATAACTATCTGCATCGCATCCGCTATCGCGCAGGAGCTTACTATTCAAGTCCTTATAATAAGGTGAGCGGACAAGATGGAGCACGCGAATATGGTGTCAGTGTAGGTTTCGGACTTCCCATGTTTCAAAGTAAATCCATGCTGAACATATCCGGTCAATATGTTAAGGTTAGTCCTAAGGTGAAAGGAATGTTAGAAGAAAATTACTTGAAAATTAATATCGGTCTTACTTTCAATGAACGTTGGTTCATGAAGTGGAAAGTTGATTAATCAAAGAGAAATAAATAACAACTAAATTTATATACGATGAAAATGAAGATGGTAACAGCGCTGTTCGTTCTTTCTTTAAGTGCAACAGCTTCTTTCGCTCAAACAGGAGCGTCAGACGGTTCAAGATTCGGGCATGGCGAAGACAGCCTCAGATGCTTGAAGAACATCAGTATTTACACTGAATACGTAAAGACTAACAACTTCAAGGATGCCTATACACCTTGGATGAGCGTATTCACAGAAGCTCCTAAAGCTCAGGTAAGTACTTATACTAATGGTGCAAAAATTCTTCGTGCATTAATAGCAGGTGAGAAAGATGCAGCTAAGCAAAAGCAGTATTTAGGAGAACTGATGAAAGTTCATGACCAACGTATCCAATACATGGACGTATTGAATACTTATGTTAAAACTCCCGCAACAAAAGGCTCTATCATCGGAATGAAAGCTCATGATTACTTCACAATGGGAGGTCAAGACATAAACGAAGCATACAAGCTGTTCAAAGAAGCAGTTGATTTAGAAAAAGAAAATGCTGACTACTTTGTATTGCAAGAATTCATGGACGCTGCATCTCGCAAATTGAAGAGCGATGACTCATATAAGGAACAATTCATACAAGACTATTTAGCTGCATCCAAGTATGCCGATGCTGCTTTTAAAGCCGAAACTAAAGAAAAGAGCAAAGAGTTATTGAAAGTTGCAAAAGATAATATCAATGCATACTTCATCAACAGTGGTGCAGCTACCTGTGATAACCTGCAAGCAATCTATGGTCCGCAAGTAGAACAGAACAAGACAAACTTGGATTATCTGAAACAAGTTATTTCTGTAATGCAAATGCTGGACTGTAAAGAGCAGGAAGCATACTTTGCAGCATCTGAAGCAGCACACGCTATCGAACCGACTGCCGAAACAGCCGTAGGTTGCGGATACATGTACTACAAGAAAGGTGATATGGATAAATGTATCGAATACTTTGATCAAGCTATCAACCTGGAACAAGATCCTGTCAAGAAAGCTGACTATGCATACAAGACTGCTACTATTCTATATAGCAAAAAACAGTTTAGCAAAGCAAAACAATATGCACTGAAATCTATTTCTTTGGATGGAAACAACGGTAAGCCATACATCTTGATTGCAAACATGTATGCATCAAGCCCTAACTGGAGCGATGAACCGGCATTGAATAAATGTACTTATTTTGCCGTTATTGATAAATTGCAAAAAGCAAAGAGCGTAGACCCAAGTGTGGCTGAAGAAGCAAACAAACTTATCGGTACTTATGCAGCTCATACTCCGAAAGATGCTGACCTGTTCTTCCTGGGCTTGAAGAAAGGTGACTCAGTAACAATCGGTGGATGGATTGATGAAACAACAACTATCAGATAATTATGTCATCTGAAAAGAAGCAAAAATCACACCTTATATATCTAAACATAACAGTTGCCATATGGGCAACTGTTATGTTTGTTTTATTCCCTGCATGTTCGGGAGGAGAGAAAAATATGGCAGAAGCCATCACTGAACGCGATTCACTTCCTAGCATGAGAACGCTGGGAGTCACTACCTTGGTATCCGACTCCGGCATTACCCGCTACAAAATTATCACAGAAGAATGGGAGATTTACGACAAAAAGAATCCCCCCTACTGGGCCTTCGAAAAAGGTGTTTATCTGGAAAAGTTCGATTCCTTATTCCATATTGATGCCAGTATCAAAGCCGATACAGCTTACTATTACGAGAAAAAGAAACTTTGGGAACTGAGAAGCAATGTGTATATCCGCAGCCAGAGAGGTGACAAATTTGACACAGAGTTACTCTTTTGGGATGAAAAAGAAGAAAGAGTTTACTCGGACAAGTTTATCCGCATTGAGCAAGAAGATAAAATCATCACCGGATATGGCTTTGAGTCCAACCAACAAATGACAGAATACCAAATCTATAACAACACCGGCATCTTCACCGTAGAAGACACAGCCCCGGTAGATAGCACCAAAACGGCTGCCGACAGTACTAAAACTGTTGCCGCCGGTACCAGAACAGACTCGATACGTTAATTCGATCATAATTATGGGAATTATTATACAGATTCTTATCACAATGGCCTTTTCCGCTTTCTTCTCCGGAATGGAAATCGCTTTTGTATCCTCCAATAAATTACGCTTTGAGATGGATCGTAGCAACCAGAGCATCAACTCCCGCATACTTTCTATCTTTTTTCATAATCCGAACAACTTCATTTCTACCATGCTGGTAGGAAACAACATAGCCTTGGTCATCTATGGTATATTGATGGCACAGGTTATTGAACAGAACTTATTAGCCGGGCTGATTGACAACCACTTCCTGTTGGTATTCATTCAAACGATTATCTCTACACTTATTATTCTGGTTACGGGAGAGTTTTTACCCAAAACCCTTTTCAAAATCAACCCGAACTTTACGCTGAATATCCTTGCGATTCCTACATTCATTTGTTACATCATCCTCTACCCCATCAGCAAATTTGCTTCGGGAGTATCCAATCTCTTACTCCGTATACTGGGAATCAAAACAAATAAAGAAGCCAGCGAAAAAGCATTCACCAAAGTAGACCTGGACTACTTTATCCAAAGCAGTATACAAGATGCCAAGAACGAACAAGAGATAGATACCGAAATTAAGATTTTCCAAAACGCACTTGACTTCTCGAACATCAAGATACGCGACTGTATGGTGCCCCGAACAGAAATCGTAGCCATAGAGTACGGCACTTCCATAGAAGAACTGAAAGCCCGTTTCATAGAAAGCGGCATAAGTAAAGTCATTGTTTACAAAGAAAACATTGATAACATCGTGGGCTACATACACTCCTCCGAGATGTTTCGCGAACTGACGGACTGGACTAAAAATATACGCCAACTGCCTATCGTACCGGAAACCATGGGAGCACATAAACTCATGAAATTATTCATGCAGCAGAAGAAATCCCTGGCAGTCGTGGTAGACGAATTTGGAGGAACTGCCGGCATTGTAGCTTTGGAAGACCTGGTAGAAGAAATCTTTGGCGAAATAGAAGATGAACATGACACCACCTCCTACATTGCCAAATCCATAGGAGATAATGAATACATCCTTTCCGGACGTTTGGAAATAGAGAAAGCCAATGAATTATTCTCACTAGATCTGCCCGAAAGTGACGACTATCAGACTATTGGCGGACTGATCCTCCATCAGTATCAGAGCTTCCCCAAAATGCATGAAATAATTGCCTTTGACAAGTTCCAATTTAAAATAATTAAAGTGACGGCAACAAAAATTGAGCTGGTAAAGCTGAAAGTGACAGAATAACAGATTTTTTTCACAATAAAGTAGCTTGTAAGCCGCATTTTTTTTGTATCTTCGTGCGCTAAATCTATGAAGTATAGAAAAACAATAAACAAAAATAGTAAAATTAAATGGCAACATTACAAACAATCAGAAGTAAAGGCCCTCTGTTGGTCGTTGTAATCGGTCTTGCCCTCTTCGCATTTATTGCCGGAGACGCATGGAAGGTTCTCCAGCCGCACCAGGGTAAACAAGACGTAGGTGAAGTGAATGGAAAAACACTTACTGCACAAGAGTATCAGAAAATGGTGGACGAATACACAGAAGTCATTAAACTGACACAAGGTGTATCCGCTTTGAATGATGACCAACTGACTCAAGTGAAGGACCAAGTATGGCAATCTTACGTAAACAACCAGTTGATTGCAGCAGAAGCTGCTAAGTTGGGGTTGACTGTCAGCAAGGCAGAAGTTCAGGCAATTATTGACGAAGGTACTAATCCGCTGTTGATGCAGACTCCGTTCCGCAACCCACAGACCGGTACATTCGATAAAGATATGCTAAAGAAATTCCTGGTAGACTACGCTCATCTGGACGCAAGCAAGATGCCTGCGCAGTATGTAGAATACTATCAGAAGATGGGTGCTTTCTGGAGCTTCATCGAAAAGACTTTGATCCAGTCTGCATTGGCTGAAAAGTATCAGAACCTGATTTCAAAATCATTGATCTCAAACCCTGTTGCAGCCGAAGATGCTTTTGCATCACGTGCAGATCAGTCTGATGTTTTGTTGGCAGCTATTCCTTATTCTTCTATCAGCGATTCTACTATCACTGTTTCAAGCAGCGAAATCAAAGACCTTTATAATAAGAGAAAAGCAACCTTTGAACAGCCGGTTGAGACTCGTAACATCAAGTACATTGATGTATTGGTGACTCCGTCTGACGAAGACCGCAAGGAAGTATTGAATGAAGTAACTGAATATGCTACCCAGTTAGCCTCTGCTGCCGACATGAGCACATTTATCCGTTCTACCGGTTCTGTAGTTCCTTTCTCGGAAGTAGCAATCAGCAAAACAGTATATCCTAACGACATCGTTGCCCGTCTGGACTCTGTAAGCATCAACGAAGTATATGGTCCTTACTACAACCAGGCTGATGATTCTTACAACGCATTCAAAGTCGTTGCTAAGCAAACAGCACCGGATTCAATCCAATATCGTCAGATCCAGGTATATGCCGAAGACGTAGCTAAGACTGCAACATTGGCAGACAGTATCTTCACTGCACTGAAAGGTGGAGCCGACTTTGCCGAAGTTGCCAAGATATACGGTCAGACAGGTGAATCAACTTGGTTGACATCTCGCAACTATGAAGGTGCAGCACTGGATGCAGAAAACGCTAAATATATCAATACGTTGATTAACTCAGGCGTTAAAGAACTGAATAACCTGCAAATCGGTCAAGCTAATGTTATCCTTCAGGTATTGGATAAGAAAGCGATGAAAGATAAATATAAGGTAGCAGTTATCAAGCGTCCGGTTGAATTCAGCAAAGAAACTTATAACAAGGCATACAATGATTTCAGCCAGTTTGTAGCACAGAACACTACAATGGACAAGATTGTAGAAAATGCAGAAGAAAACGGTTACCGCTTGTTGGAACGTGCTGATTTCCGTAGCGCTGAACACCGTGTAGGTGGCGTTAAGGGTACACGTGAAGCTTTGAAATGGATTTTCGCAGCTAAGGAAGGTGAAGTATCTCCGTTGTATGAATGTGGTGAAAACGATCACTTGATGGTAGTTGCTCTTGAAAAGATCAATCCTGCCGGATACCGTAACATCAACCTTGTGGCAGATATGCTGAAAGCTGAAATCATTAAAGATAAGAAAGCTGAAAAGCTGATGGCAGAAATGAAGGGTGCAAGCAGCATCGACCAAGCTAAAGGCATGGCAAATGCTGTAAGCGATACAGTGAAACATATCACCTTCGCAGCTCCTGCCTATGTATCTGTAACCCGTGCCAGCGAACCTGTACTGAGCGCTTATGCCAGCAAGGCGGAAGCTAACAAACTGACAGGTCCTATCAAGGGTAATGCAGGTGTTTACCTGATCCAGGTTTACAACAAGGAAAAGAGTGCAGAAGAATTTAATGCAAAGACTGAAGCAGAGAACTTATCTAATATGGCAGGACGCTATGCTAGCAGCTTTATCAATGACCTGTACAAGAAAGCTGATGTAAAAGACGACCGTTACCTGTATTTCTAATCAGAGTAACTAGCTAATATAATAAAGAAGCGAGCTGCATTGTCTTGAACAACAATGCAGCTCGCTTCTTTATTATATTATAACATTCACCCGTTGGCGCGATGACGGCCCCTGTTTAATTCCGCCAATGAGTAATATTCAGCTTTTTCAAAGTTTTACCGTCTTCACCTTGCCCGGAATAACGGTCAGCCTCGCCGTTCCATCGCTGTCTATCTCCACCTTTTGGTATCTGGCTTCCACCACCACCCTGCCGTCCAATGCCATCAAGCCCCATTGGCAGGCGTTCTCCTCAAAAGCACAATAACTGCCCACAGGAGGACGGATGTTGCGGTAACAGGGAGGCACCACAATGCGTTCGCCCCACTTCAGTCCCCACTTCATCCCCATCCGGAAAGGCCGGACATCCCTTATTTCCTCCAGCCTCTTCCGCCTTTTTTCTTCCTCGTCCTGTTGCCGCTGCCGGCTCATTTCCTCCGCACGCCGTCCGGCTTCCTCCTTCAGCCTATCCATCACCAAGTCAAAATCATCCTCTCCCGCTCGGGGAATATTGCGTGCTATATATTGCTTCCTTTTCCCTTTCTCCGCATGATAATAGTTCCCGTCTCCGTCCATCACCACGATGCTCCGGTCCGCCAGATGGCCACAGCACCAATAAACCTCCTCGTCATCCCCTTCCAGCAGACAGGCAAAGACATCAAACACGGTAGACCATACGGGATTCACCAGTTTGCAGGACTTCGGGACACGATAGTCCGGTATCTTCAGGTAAAAACCGTAAAAACAAAGACTGTCCTTGTGCAGACTGCGCATGGAGGCATACGCCTTCTGTGTGCGGCTATAGAAAATGTTACCCACCCTTAATAACTCTACACTGCCGTAAGAAAGCACTGCCGGCTTCTCCCGATAGGCCCTGTTCGTTTTCAGGTCGATGTAGGAGTCTGTACCGTCATCGCCTGTGATGCCAAGAAGATCCCCTTTCAGAAATCTCAACTTCCGGCAATGATCTGACAATATCACCAGCTTTCCGGAACCATCCACAACACCTGCCCGTCCGTCTTCAAAACGGACTGCCGCCCGGTCCGCACAAGTGTCGAACACCTCCCGATACCGGGGCATCACCGTTATCCTGTTTCCACGCCTCAAGCCCCACAAGTCGCTTTGACGGTCATGGCAGGCTTTCAAACCGGGTGGCGGCGCTTTACCAGCTTGCATCCCTTCTCCCGGACAAACGGATTCACGGTTCCTGATAGCGTCCAGTAGTTGCCCATGCGTCATCACAACCTCCAGGTCCTCATCCCTTTTCACATCCTCCGGTGGCGGACAAGACACAGACAGACTGTTCTCCGCCCTTATTCGGGATAGCGCGTTACCCACCATCCTCCCCTCGAACATCGCTTCCCAGTCATGGTCACGGACAGGCAGGCCGAATATCCGGTGCAGACCCACATTATCTATTAACATACAAGACTCCTTGTCACCCGACTTCCGCAGTCCACGCCCCACCTGTTGCAGATACTTCGCCAGCGAAAGGGTGGGACGAGCCAGTTGCACGAACTCCACATCGGGACAGTCGAAGCCCTCGGAGAAGATATCCACATTGACCAGCACCCTAATTCGTCCCTGCCTAAAACCCTCCACCAGTTCCCTGCGTTCCGAAGCGGGCGTTTTGCTATCAATGGCTACGGCTTCCACACCGTGTGCGCTGTAACAGGCCGCTATCTGCCGGGCATGGGCTATGCTGACAGCATACACGATTCCTTTTTTCCCGTTGGCGTATTTCTCAACACTTTCATACAGCCGTCTGATGCCGGTCTGCCGGTTCAGCACCGCATCCATTTCCTTCACCTGATAATCCCCGTCCGCCCCGCGTTTCTTCAGCGAGTCAAGGAGCCGTTGCTCCCTGCTGTTCGCACGGATGGACACGTAGTCGAATGCCGACAGCCAGCCTTTCCCGATAAATTCCGCAATGCTCCACGAGGTAATCAGCGTATCAAACAAATCTGTGAATCCTCTCCCGTTCAACCGGCAGGGCGTGGCAGTCATGCCCAGTTTCCTCGCTTCCGGATATCTCTTCCAAAGCTCCCTGTAAGTCTCCGCCAGTGCATGATGTGCTTCGTCAATGACTATCAGACCGGGACTTTCGTCCATATCTTTCCGGTTACGTGACAGCCATTGGATGGACAGTACCCTCACCGTTCCGTCCCCTTTACCCATTCCATACCGGGCTACGGTTTCTTCTATCTGTTCCACCAGTTCCCTGCGGTGCGCCACTATCCACACCCGGGTAGCGGAACGGTGGAGGAACTCCCTCACCACCGCCGCCAGCAGGTGCGTCTTTCCCGTACCCGTAGGCATCTGTACCATGACACTACGATGAAGTTCCCACTCTTCAAAGAGCCGGGACTTCATCTCCTGCTGGTAGTCACGAAGACCATCGTCCTTGCAATACATTTTATTTCAGGTGCACTCTGAACACCATTCCTGCGCTTGGGTACTTGCATTCGGTCAATTCCACCACGCCACTGATATTATCTTTCCAGAAGTTATATCCGATGCCGCAATTCACAGAATAGCTGTCATATTCCGCTATTATATTCAGCCCATTCACGGCTTTGTTCCAAAAAGAAGTGGTCGGCAAGCCCAACCGGAAGTTTACACCTGCCGTAGGGCCGTTGCGATGATAATCCAGCCGTTTGTTATAGACATAGCCGATGTGCACTCCCAGCTCTCCCACATTCTTCATGCCGAAATGCTTCGTGGCCGCAATGTAGTAGCGGTTCCAGTGCCCGTTGCCCACCGAAGAGGTGCCCGTAAAGCCATAGTCGTCTTTGTTCGGATCACCCAGCTTGTCGTTGGTGGACGGATCATTCGCCCCCATGACTATTTGCAGTGTCCATTCCTTCCACCAGCCTTCCTTCCACAGCCGCAACCGACCCGAGAACTGCCGGTCCTGATTGCGGAACTTGTACGAGTAGCCATACTGGGGCAGCCCGATTTTGTGCAGTGTACACGTATAGCCTATTTCCAGCCACGGGAAGAGCGTGATGTTTATGTAGTAATTCCACGTGTCATAATTCCAATGCTTCGGGGTGGCCGCAACTTGCAGATAGGAAAATCCGCACATAAATGTCTTGTCACGTTGCATGTCCGCGCTGGGGGCATGAAGCAGGCCTGTGGTGCCATATACATATTGAGCCTTCGCTTGCTGCAAGCATACACCCATCAGCAGCACCGTCCCGTAAATCAGTTTTTTTATCATCATCAGTTTCTTTCTTATTCCGACAAACCCTCATAAACTCCCATCACCTGCTCCGCAATCCTGTCCCAATCATACGGAGTCATGTCATATTGCACATGATGATAATCCTCATCTATCACTTTCTGCAATTTGGCTGCAAGGGCATCCACGTCTCCACAATGAAAATAGCAGTCGGAAGAAAGTCCAACCTCCAGATTGGCAGGAATGTTACTCACTACCACCGGCAAGTGATAACTCATGGCCTCCAGCAATGCGATAGGCAGTCCCTCGTGCGAGGAAGGCAGGCAGTAGCAACGGGCATTTGTCAGCAGCGAGTGCAGCTTGCGCCCTTTCACAAATCCCGTCAGCACCACGCCTGCCTCCCGCGCCATCTTCTTCAGCCCCAGTGAATATTCATCTTCAAAGTCTGTGTCGCCTGCCAGTACCAACTTGCAGCCTCCGGCTTCCAACTTTTTAAATGCTTCTATCAGGTGATGCAGGTTCTTCTCCGGCACAAAGCGGCACATCCCGAGGATATACTTTCCTTTCCCGATACCCAGTTCCTCGAAATATTCGGGATAGTCACAAATTTCTGGCTTCGGCACACCGTTGTAAATCAGATGCACCCTCCCACGCCGATTGTACTTCCGGGCAATCAGGTCCTGAATGACCTCGGATATGACGATCACATCATCCGCGAACTTGCACCCCAAACGCTCGCCCAGTTTCAGGACACTCTTGGCGGCAAAGCCCCACTTGTCGCGATCGTAGTCGGGTCCGTGGTGTGTGAATACCACCTTCATGCCGAGTATCTTTGCGTATGGCACCAACAGCGCAGGCCCGATGGCATGGATATGTACCACATCCGCCTCTAACTTTTTCGCCAGGTTTATGGCACGGAAAGTATGGATAATCGCCTCAAACGATTTCTTTCTGGGCGTGCCAATATCCACCAGCTTCACGCCCTTCCACTCCGTGAGCGAATCCCTCACGTAATTTCTGCGGCGGATCACGGTCGTGTCCACACCCCTATCCGCAATACGTGGAAACAGTTCCTCGCAATGCGTCTCAACGCCGCCCATGATATCGGGGATACCACGGGTGCCGGTTACTATTAGTTTCATCTGAATTTTGATTATTATGAATGAAGGCTACAATCCGAATAGGACAGCCATAATGCATTCAGCCCCATTTCCTGATGCAGGAAATGAGGAGATAAATCCTATCGGTAA
>Ga0192241_10631_pt1 | contig 14794 bp, 15 predicted proteins | sample Koala_Koa27_I3_FD_131239 | JGI IMG/M metagenome (GOLD analysis project Ga0192241, IMG submission 131239) | Enriched cells from koala feces incubated with labeled cellulose particles, San Francisco Zoo, California, United States - Koala_Koa2-7_I3 ... | reverse complement strand
TACGTTTGCAAAAATAAAAGAGACCGCACCGATTCAGTTGATGCGTTGGAATAAGAGGGAGTATATATGAGTACTAAAAAATCAGGAACATCTTGGCAGGATATAACCCGCCTGTGTAGAATATTATAATGTTACTATTATAGCAAAATTACAAGTTTCCAAGATGTAAGGAGAGATCACCATGGTCAAAATCGCTGTTATCGGCAGCTGTTCCATCGACCTCACAGTAGAAGCAGGCAAACGGCCTGCAGCCGGCGAAACAATAATCGGCAGCAGGCTCATAGTTTCACCAGGAGGCAAAGGCGCTAATCAGGCCGTTGCCGCCGCACGTTTAGGAGCCCAGGTACACATGATAGGCTGCGTAGGCGACGATGCTTACGGCACCATGATCATCAACAACCTGAAAACCAACAACGTCAATACTGGTTATGTCAGCGTCCTGCCCGGACAGAACAGCGGTACTGCCCATATCACCCTTGCCGAAGGCGACAACAGTATTATCGTCATCAAAGGCGCCAATGATCTGGTCATGCCCAAACATATCGATACTGCCTGGAACGTCATTGCCGCCGCAGACCTGGTCATGCTCCAGCACGAAATACCGCTGCCCACCATCGATTACATCATCGGCAAATGTGCAGCGGCAGGAATCAGCGTACTTTTAAATCCGGCTCCCGTGCAGCCCGTTCCTTCTGAATGGCTGGATAAAGTCACCTATGTGACCCCCAATGAACACGAAGCCGAAGCCCTTTATCCCGGTAAGACCAGCGAAGAAATCCTGCTGATGCAGGAAGAACGCTTCTTTATGACACTTGGCAAAGCAGGCGTTGCTTATGCTAAAAACGGCAAAGTACACACTGTTCCCGCATTCGTCGTTAATGCCCAGGATACCACAGGCGCAGGCGATACCTTCAACAGTGCTTTTGCCGTCGCAAGATGCGAAGGACGCAGCCTAGACGACAGTATACGGTTTGCCAACGCCGCAGCGGCCCTCTCCGTTCAGAAGCTGGGCGCACAAGGCGGTATGCCCTATCTTAAAGATGTAGAAAGGATGCTTGGAGAATGCAAAAAATAGGAATCCTCAACAGCGACATCGCCAAAGTCCTGGCTGACTTAGGCCATACTGACACTATCGTTATCGGCGACTGCGGCCTTCCGGTTCCGGCCGGTGTCCCCAAAATCGATCTGGCTCTGAAACCAGGTACTCCTTCCTTTTTAGATGTCCTTACAGAAGTGTTGAAATATATGGAAGTCGAAAAAATACATATCGCTTCCGAAATGGAAAGTAAAAATCCTGCTACATGGCAGAAAATGCAGGAGCTTTTTGAAGGTAAGGAACAGATCCTTAGCGACCACGAAGCCTTCAAAGCCGCTGCCAAAACTGCTAAAGCAGTGATCCGCACCGGCGAGATCACCCCCTACGCCAACATTATCCTGCACGCAGGCGTTATTTTCTAAAATCGATTTTACAGCAAAGGAGTTTTGCGACTAATGGAAATCACCATGAAGGGTATTTCAAAAGCCTTCGGCTCCAACGAAGTACTCAAAGGCGTCGACCTGACCTTAAAATCAGGAGAGATCCACGCTCTGATGGGTGAAAACGGCGCCGGTAAATCCACCCTTATGAACATCCTTACGGGTATCCATAAAGCCGACAGCGGCACGATCTGCGTAGACGGACGGGAAATAAGCTTCAAAAACGCACTCGAAGCCGAAAAATGCGGCATCGCTTTCATCCATCAGGAACTTAATATCTGGCCCAATCTCTCTATTCTCGAAAATCTGTTTTTGATGCAGAACGTAACCAACAGTTTCGGAATGCTTGACTTCAAAAAAATGCGCAGGCTGGCCGAAGAAAAATGCAGTCAAATGGGTATTACACTGCCTTTTGACGCAGAAGCAGGCGAATGCAGCGTGGGTCAGCAGCAAATGACAGAAATCATGCGTAACCTGATGCTTGACGCCAAAGTCGTCATCATGGATGAACCTACGGCCGCCCTGACAGAACGTGAAACAGAAAAACTGTTTGCCGTAATGCACGCGCTTAAAGACAAAGGCGTTGCCATCGTCTACATCTCGCATCGAATGGAAGAAGTATTCGCCCACTGCGATACCATCACCGTAATGCGCGACGGCTACGCTATTAGCAGCAAACCCACCCGCGAAACCAATATGGAACAGGTGGTCCGCGACATGGTCGGCCGTTCTATTACCGAATATTACCCCGGACGCACAAACGAACCCGGCGAAATAGTCCTGGAAGTCAAAAACTTCTGTCAAGACGGACTGTTCAACAATATCTCCTTCAAACTGCGTAAAGGCGAGATCCTCGGCGTAGCAGGGCTGATGGGAGCAGGCAGGACCGAGATCATGCGGGCCCTGTTCGGCGTTGATTCCTGCAAGCACGGTGAAGTTTACCTGCATGGGAAAAAAGTCTGTATCAAAAAACCGGAAGACGCCATCAAAGCAGGCATCGGCTTCATCACCGAAAACCGTAAAAGTGAGGGCCTGATCCTCGACTTCTCCATCTCCAGAAATATTGCGCTGCCCAGTGTCGATACCTTTGCTAAACGCAGCGTGATCAACGCCAAAAACGAAACAGCCTTCTCCGAAGCGCTTTCTAAAAAACTGGGTGTCAAAACCGCATCGATCGACCTGGAAGCAGGCGCACTATCAGGCGGCAACCAGCAAAAGGTCGTCATTGCCAAATGGATCGGTATGAATCCATCAATCATTATTATGGATGAACCGACACGCGGTATCGATGTCGGCGCCAAGCGCGACATCTACGATCTAATGAACGAACTGACCTCTCAGGGCGTCGCCATCATCATGGTCTCCTCCGAACTGCCGGAAGTTATCGGCATGAGCGACCGCATCCTCGTTATCCACGAAGGTAAGATCGCCGGAGAGCTGGACCACGAAGAAGCGACACAAGAAAAAATAATCACCCTTGCCACAGGAGGACAGTAAATAATGAATATTAAAGAACGTATCCGTAAAATGGGCCCCTTTATTGCCCTTGTCGTAACCTTTATCGTCATAGCCGCCTTAAACGACAGTTTTGTCGATCCCAATAACCTGAAAAACCTGCTGCGTCAGGTTTCCATCAACGCCCTTATTTCTTTCGGTATGACCTTTGTCATCCTGACAGGCGGCATCGACCTGTCTGTCGGCAGCCTGCTGGCACTTTCAAGCGCCCTGATGGGCAGCCTGATCGTCAGCGGCATGAACCCGATGCTGGCGATCCTTGCTGCCTGCTTCATAGGCATGGGCCTTGGCGCTGTCAACGGCTTAGTCATTGCTTACGGCAAAGTAGCACCCTTTATCGCTACGCTCGCCACCATGACCATTTATCGCGGTCTGACACTGGTATATACCAATGGTAACCCTATCAGCGGTCTCAGTGACGACACTATGTTCCACGACTTCGGCCAGGGCTTTTTCATGGGATTGCCAGTACCTGCAATCATCATGCTGCTGGCATTTGCCGTTTCCTGGTTCATCCTTAGGAAAACCCCTTTGGGCCGTAAAATCTACGCAGTAGGCGGCAACGAAAAAGTTTCCTTCATCGCCGGCATCAAAATAGAACGTGTCAAAATCTTTGTTTATGCAATCACCGGTTTCTTCTGCGCTCTGGCAGGCGCAGTCCTCACCTCACGTCTCAATTCGGCCCAGCCGACTGCCGGCACCGGTTATGAACTTGACGCCATCGCCGCCGTAGTTTTAGGCGGAACCAGTCTTTCCGGCGGCAAAGGTTATATCACAGGTACACTGGTCGGCGTGCTTATCATCGGCACACTCAACAACGGCCTCAATATTCTCGACGTATCCAGCTTCTATCAACAAGTTGTCAAAGGTATTGTAATTTTACTGGCGGTACTTATGGACCGCAAAAAAGCTTAGGAGGCACTCACCAATGAAAAAAATCTGGACTCTTTTAGTAGCTGCCATCACAGTACTGGCAGTGCTCACTTCCGGCTGCGGCAGCAGTGACAAAGCTGCAAAACCCGCTGACGGCAAAAAAACAACTACCATCGGCTTCTCCATCTCCACACTCAACAACCCCTTCTTCGTATCCGTACGTAAAGGTGTTGAAGAAGAAGCAAAAAAACTCGGAGTCAATGTTAAAATCGTCGATGCGCAAAACGATCCCGCAAAACAGGCCAATGATATTTCTGACCTGATCCAGCAAAAAGTAGACGTACTGCTCATCAACCCGGTCGACTCCGCAGCAGTATCAACTTCTGTGGCAGCTGCCAACAAAGCCAGCATCCCCGTTCTGGCGCTCGACCGCAGCGCCGATAAAGGCACAGTAGCCTCCTTCATCGCTTCTGACAACGTCAAAGGCGGCGAAATGGCAGCCGAATACATCATCCAAAAACTTGGTGAAAAAGTAAAAGTAGCCGAGCTCGAAGGCATCCCCGGCGCATCTGCGACCCGCGAACGCGGCGAAGGCTTCCATAAAGTAGCCGACCAAAAACTTACAGTTGTTGCCAAACAATCTGCTGATTTTGACCGCAGCAAAGGCCTGACTGTCGCTGAAAATATGCTGCAGGCCAACCCTGATATCCAGGCTATTTTCGCTCAAAATGACGAAATGGCACTGGGCGCTATCGAAGCAGCCAAAAGTGCTAACAAAAAAATCTTTATCGTTGGCTTTGACGGCACCCAAGACGGCCTGAAAGCAGTAGAAGCAGGCACTATGGCCGCAACTATCGCTCAACAGCCCGAACTGATGGGCCAGCAGGGTCTGGACGCTGCTGTAAAAGTAGCCAAAGGCGAAAAAGTTGAAGCTAAAATAGGCGTACCGCTCAAACTTGTAGACAAAAAATAATTACTGCCCTTTGACAATTTGGACAAACATAAAAACCCCGGCGCAATGCGCCGGGGTTTTGTTTTATCCTGCACAGGCTTCTGAAATAAACGCCTTCCTTTTAAAAGCTGTACTTCAAATCAACCAACCTTTATCCATTCCCCTTAGACTCAGTGTCTGTTCCTATCAGCAGTTCATCAATCGTACAGCCAAGCAGCTTACGCAAACTCAAAAGCAAACGTAAACTTGGCGACAGGCGACCATTTTCCACATTACATAAATGCGACTGCGATACACCTATCTGTTTTGCCAAATCAGACTGGCTGATATCAGCACGCAGCCTGCGAATCTTGATTTCCATCCCCATTTTTCTGTAATCTATTTTTTCCATATTCTTCCTCCGCTCTCAGCAGCTGTAAGAAGTATCGTCAGCATCAAATTATTTTTCTGCTGCCATACTGCCTGCCAACTACTCAACTTACTGCCTTAGAAGCTGTAACGAAAGCCTACATTGGCTCCCCAGTTTTTAGTTACGTCACCGCCAAAACTGCGTTCCACATCACCGTACAGCTCAAAGTTTTTACCTAAAGTAATATTGCCTCCGATGCCTACTTCGAGCCAGGTATTGCCGTAATCTTTGTCTGCGCTGTAACTTTCACCATTAGCAGCCAGCATGGTGACACTGCTGTTGCCGCTGAACTCGTGCAGAACCGAAGCCTTGACATAAACATCACCTCTGCTGAAGGCTTTACCGGCCACAATACCTAAACGACCGATAAAGCTGTTAAGATCGTCATAAGCCACTTTTACACCTTTATTACTAATGTAATCATAGCCGTCGATACGACCAAAAGTCAGCTGAGCCTGCGGCTCAAAATAAACATTATTACCGCCGTCAAAACGTTTGCTATACTCAACACCTATCGAAGTCGCATCGGTCGAATAATCGCCCTGATCGCTGTATTTACCATAGATATCCATATCACCATAAATACGGCCGCGTTTAACTACAATGTCTAAAGCGCTGTTATCTTTGCCCTGCAACGTTCCATACAAACTTACAGCTCCAATTTTGTTCTTGCCGCTGCCGCTGGTATAATTCAGGCTGCCGTCGCTGTATTCGTAGGCAGCGCCCACAAGCCAGTCACCAGCCTGAGCGTCATAACCAAACTGATAAGTTTTATATTTATTAGTAAATTCATCGCCGCCCAGCTTACCGCCGAACATTCTTGCCCAAACACCGTTATCGGCGCCGCTCTGCAGCTCGCCTAAACGCTGGCGCAGCGTACCGTTACCTTCGACCCAGGCGCCGTAAGCAACCCGATGACTGCCGGACATAACATCCACGCTGTTGACGTTAGTTTTACCAAGCGAACCGATTACCCAATCATATTTGCCATCATTTTCCTTATCTGCCAGGGTAATATCAAATTCGTACAAGCCATTAGCATAAACAGAATCTGAAACGGCAAACTTGGTATCAGCCGCTGCTCCCTTTACCAAAACCGCATGGTTTCTTGCCGCAGCCTCCAACCCGCCAGTCGAAACGATTTTAATAGCATTAGTGCCGGCCGCAGAATTTTTATCAATAGTCAGCTTGTCGCTGTAACTGCCGCCACCGTCAACAGCACCTGCGTTCATTACAAAGGTTCCGTCTGCAGCAGTCATATTATCAACCTGCAGGCTACAGTAACGCCCGCTGTCGGCAGTCATATTGACTACTGAGCCTTTGCCTACCGTAAGGTCGGTGAGCGAAGAATTGCCCTTCATATCCCAATAAGAGCCATTGGTAAATTGCAAATCATTGATACTGCCCTCTGTCTTATAGCTTCTGCCAGAAAAATAGGACTGCGCCGTATCAAAATTTATTTTTACCGTTCCGTATGTTAACTCATGGGCACTGTTATACATCGCACTGGAACCAACAGTGCCTTCCAGCTTGACGTCATTACCACCGGCCATGTTGACTTCCACCTTGCCGCCTTCAGCAATCATGGCCGCGCCAAGATTACCGTTTTTAACAGTCAAGCCTTTGGCAAAAGCAACTTCCGCATCGGTACGGCTGTAAATGCCATACATCTTGGTATTGCTGTTCCCGGCATGGGTGGTCGTTGTAATCCTCGCATCATCGGCAAAAGCTACTTTACTGTGTTCCTGGGCATAAACGCCGTACATAACGGAGCCGTCATTCTCACCGCCTACAGCGATGTCCGCCTTGCCCGCAACCTTCACTTCGCCCAAAGAATTGGCTTCTATTCCTTCAACATACCTTCCGTTGCCCTGAGCATCAATTTTTAAATCGCCCTGGATGTTTATCGTACCCTTACCATTTAATTCAATACTGGTAATGTCAGCCCCTACGGACCTGGCTGTAATCGTTAAATCCCCATACTCTGTTGCAGATTCCCATTGTCTCACACCACGAACGTCAGTGTTGTTTGCCGTGTTAGAGGTAAGGGTAAGTTCAGTATCGCCAAAACTACCCGTAACACCGGTGCTGTCTATGTTAATGCCATAAACATTATATTCGCCCAATATTTCTATCTTAGTACTGTCACTGACATTAGCTGAATCGTGCTCACCCATCAGGTATATCCCTGAACCGGAACCATTCACTGCTTTGCCATAGATAGCCAGGTTTTTGACCTGCAAAGTATTGATATCACCAGAATAATTTAAGTTATTGGCTCTGATGCCATCGACACCGGCAGCTTCCAAATGTATGTCCAGGTCACCCGCCAGCTCCATTTTAGAACCATTGTACAAAGTAACACCGGCAGCATAATCCATCTGCTGCATTACATTATCTTTATTGATATTGACTGTTAAATCTCCGCCTTTAATACTGGCTTCACTGCCAGTACCAGCGCTGGATCCATCAACAAAAACACCATTGGCATAACTTTCAGCAGCATTACTGTTTATCGTAATCACAGAGCCGATATCTGTTCCTAAATCTACTTTCCCCTGCGTCTCGACACGCAGGCCATGGCGCCAGGCCTGAGCTTCGCCGGACTGATTATTCGTGCCAAGTCCGTTAATAGTCAGCTCGATACCCTTTTTAGCGTCCAATTTTGATACGCCGTCCACAAAAATACCGTTATAACCATAAGTGTCCCCAGCATCCGACAGCGTAACCGTCACCCGTTCAGTAGCCGTTGTCGTATTATTTCTGCCATAAGTATAAATGCCGGCGCAGTTTTTTCCCGGATCATCCATGGTAATCGTGATTTTATCGTAAGTTGCGCCCCAAGTTCCTGTACTTAAAGTATCAGTACCGGTATAATCAGATGCCCAGGCTGCGTTGTCCCCCCCGAATGTGCAAACATACGCGGTGCTTGCAATAATCAACGATTGCAGTACTTTCTTACGTAATTCACTGTTTTGTTTTTGATTATATTTCTGCATCGAACCAATCTCCCTAAATTGTTTTATAAATCGCATCCGCTTTACCCCGCTCTAAAAGCGGGGCTGATAACATAATTTTTTAAAATAATTTTATATCTTCATTGCCGTCCTGCCTTAGAAGCTGTAACGGAAGCCTACGTTGGCTCCCCAGTTTTTAGTTACGTCACCGCCAAAACTGCGTTCCACATCACCGTACAGCTCAAAGTTTTTACCTAAAGTGATATTGCCTCCGATGCCTACTTCGAGCCAGGTATCGCCGTAATCAAAATCATTACTCAAAGCAGCACCGTTCCTATCTTGCATACTTGCACTGCCGTCCCCATAAAATTCATGCAGTACAGAAACTTTAGTATAAATGCAGCCTTGTTCCAGTTGCTTGCCGACAGCTATCCCTAATCGTCCAACTAAAGAATCAATACCTTCATTAGCAACAGCAATATTTTTAGATGTACCATAACTGTTGCCATTGATATGCCCATAAGTGAACTGTGCCTGGGGCTCAAAAAACATTCCGTTTTTCTGCGCAATCCGTTTGTTATATTCAACACTCAACGAAGTTGCATCAGTTTCATAATCGCCGCTGTCAGGATACTGAATGAAGGTATTGATATCGCCATAGATACGACCGTGTTTCAATATGATATCCCAAGCAGCACCATCATTTTGCTGTAAGGTACCATACAGACTCAAAGCTCCGATTTTATTCTCACCGCTGCTGCCGCTGCCTTTAACATTACCCTGCGTATATTCATACGCCGCACCGACTTTCCAGTTTCCCGCCTTTATATCATAACCAACCTGATAAGTATGATATTTATCACTGAAACCGTTTCCATCCAACTTACCCCCAAAGATGCGTGCCCATGCTCCCTGCTCAGCGTTCTGATGCAGTGCACCCAAGCGGCTGTGCAGATTACCATTGCCGTTGACCCAGGCATAATATAAAGGTGCATTTGCCCCTGCTACCGCCAGTGCGTCACCAACAACCCTGCTGTCCAAATCTCTGACGTACCAGTTCTTCTGTCCGCCTGCCACAGCAGAATCAAGTACCGGCGTATATTCGTAAATACCGCCGCCATAAGTAGTTTCACCCACAAAGTCAGCATCACCGGTAACAGTAATAAAAGTATTTTCAGGCTTCAGCTCTTTCCCCACCAGTGAACTGATATTATTTATCGTTATCCCATGAATGCCTTTATCAGAAGCGGCAACGGTTATTTTGTCACTGTCACTCCCGTCGTTATCAACAATAAAACTGCCGCCTGTACCAGTAAGCTTTTGAATAGCAAGAGTACTAAACGCACCCCGGTCACCGCTCAGATCGATTTTGCCGCCAGCAGCCGCATTCAGATCGGTAACGCTCGAAGTTCCTGTAAGACGCCAAGCTGCACCGTCCGTAACAGCAAGCTTAATAACTCCGTCATCATACAAACTTGTGCTGCCGTTAAAAACAGAGCCGGCAGTATTCAAGTTAACATTGACCACCCCTTTAATATCACTTTCAATGTCACCGAAAATAACAACCTCATTAGCACCGGCTGCTGAACCCTGATTGATAGTTACAATACCTTCAGCGCTGGTATCGCTGTTGCCCGCGGCAGAGATAGCCGTACCTCCTGCCGCATTGATGTATACTCCTTTTTGGAAATCGATCGAGCTGTCTTCAGTAACCGAGCTACCATCAAAATAAGTGCTGACACCGTAAACGTAGCCTGTACCGGTCGCAGTTATTACGGCAGTATCTTCAAAAACTACCTTGCCGCCATTTAAAGCAGAAACCGTTTCTGTGTAGTCAGTACTTTGAGCCGCCAGTTCAGTTTGTTCTTTAAAAGTAATAACGCCCTCGGCATCAGCTACAACAGCCCTGGCATTCCCACCGCCAGCAGTAACTTTTATAAGATTTGCACCGCCGGTTTCACCAAGCGTTATCCGGCCTTTGCCTTCCGTATCGTCAATATATTTATGCGCCAGCAGACCCAAAGCGGCGCCGGTATCTGAACTGACTGTCAACTGTAGGGCTTTGCCGGTAACATTTATCTCAGCAGAACCAACTGCGATAACAGCATTAGACATGCCGTTTTGATTGACAAGCCCTGCGCCATAACCAAAACCGCCGTCCTGACCCTGTGTTGCATGCTGTGCCAGATCGGCAGCTTGCCCTATACCGTCTTTCCCAACAACAGCCCGGACTGTCATATTGCTCAGAGAAATAGTTTTACCTGTCATATCACCGCTGGCGAAGATTTTTTCGTTATCGGTATAAGCAGAGTGATATTGGGATACATAAACATTTGATCCTTCATAGTTTTTACGAGCAGTATCCAGTTTACCGCCACTCTTATTTTGCTCTGCGTAAATTTCCAGACTGATAGGATTATTTATGGCGCCAAAACCGCCGTCGGCCGCCCATACCTGGCTCGGCACAGCCACCCATGCCATTCCCATTACAGCCAGCGTTACTGCTGCTGCCAGCTGTTTTTTATTACTTGTTTTCAAATACACCAAAATCAACTCCTTAAAATTTGTTGAACAATATATTTCTTCGGCTGACGCCGCAGGAACCAAAGCTTTTGCCTGACTTCAATACGCTGTTTTTAAATCAATATTTTAAAACAAAAGTCATATTTAACTTGTTTTATATTGTATTTTTTAACTATTTTATATAATTCTTTAGTTATTTTATCACAGATGTCCCCCCCGACAAGACACGAGAAGGCTATTTTTAAATTTTTTTTCTGCGCCGCGTTATTACGCTCCGCGGCACTTGCGCTGCAGCGCAAGTGCGTGTACGTACTTCACCAGCAGCCCGGCGAAAACATCGAAAAAAAATAGCCTGCCAAAGCAGACTAAATTTTGATCATTATAGACACTTCAAATTCCAGCACCTGCTGCAACCGTGTCAGTACGGCCACAGTTGTGCTGACCTCGCCGCGTTCGATACAGCCATAGTGCTTGGCCGATAAGCCTACTGCTTCAGCGATCTGTTCCTGGGTCAGCTTTTTATTTAGCCGCGCTGTTTTCAGCTGCCGGCCTATATATTTTTGCATGCTATCCCTCCCGCCATTATTTTAAGCAGTAAAGGCATAAAATTAACACCTGATTGTATAGGGTGTTAATTTTCGTCGCAAAAGTTTAGACTGTTTGTTGTTGCGCGCGACGTTTTACAGTATAGCCGGGTATCATAAAATTATAGAGAGAACTGATCGTTATAAAAAATTTACCTGAACAGGCAGAGAGATTGAAAGCATTGATAACCGCCGCCCAGGCTGGTGATAAAGCAGCACTGCTGCAGTTATGCGCGGATTTTAAGCCGCTTTTAAAAAGCGAGGCCCGCCGTGAGATGTTTTACCGGTCGCTGGGAAAAGACGCAGAAGGTATCGCCGTTCTGGCCTTTATCGAGCTGGTTTTGCAGTATAAGGGCGCTGATTTTGAAAACTGGCCCGGACTGGCACGCTGTAAGGTGCATTTTGCTGTTTTTGACGCGATGCAGAAGCAGGGCAGAATTTGGGAAAACGAAACCCCGACAGATACGGACAGCGAAGCCGGAATCGCCCTGCTGGAGACAGGCTGTGCAGCAGGTGAGCGTCTGGACGAGCTGGCACGTTTTTTACTTTCACTGGAACTGCAGGAAGCGCTGCGGCAGTTAAGTGCAGAACAGAGGAAAATACTGACGCTGCTGTTTTTAGATGACCTGAAGCCGACCGAGGTGGCAGGACGTCTGGGCTGCACTGTACGCAACGTTACTAAGCACCGGCTAAAAGCACTTGATAAAATGCGGCAGCTTTTGGCGCATTAAGGATCAGGCAAATAAAAAACAGACATTCACGAAACGTGAATGTCTGTTTTTTTATTTAGACAACTGCAAATTGCTCAATTATTGCGGTAATGCTATTGATATTTCAGCCGCTACTTTTCAATAACTATTAAGTAAGATGCACATTTTTACTTACCTATATGGTAATGCTGTTTTTATCCATTATGGTAGAATTTATCTTGATTAAAATACAAAAAGACCCTTTCAGCTGAACTGAAAGGGTCTCTTGATTTACGATCTGTAATTTGATACCGATTATCTGCGTTCGCGAATACGAGCAGCTTTACCGGTAAGGCTGCGCAGATAGTAGAGTTTTGCTCTGCGAACGATACCACGACGGGAAACTTCGATTTTCTCCAAACGTGGGCTGTGGATCGGGAATGTTCTTTCAACGCCTACGCCGTAAGAAATACGACGAACGGTGAACATTTCACGAACGCCGGCGCCGCTGCGTGCAATTACTACACCTTCGTACATCTGTACGCGTTCACGAGTACCTTCGACTACTTTTACATAAACTTTTACGGTGTCGCCTGCACGGAAGTCAGGGATGTCGGAACGAAGCTGTTCTTGTTCCAATACTTCAATAATATTCATAATTTCCTCCTCGAATCATAGACGTTCATGTGCGAACACACCACAGCGGACCGTCCGTTTTACACAAATGACATTATATCATACTGTTCAATTAGTTGCAATTATTTTTTGAGCATTTTGACAGTTATTTTTCCCACCAGGCCTCACCGGCCAGCCGGTCTAAAATAATCGCAGCCGCAGAGCGCACACACAGGTGATTATAGTCGCAGGGACCATAAACAGGTTCAAGTACATAATCAAAACTGTTCATTGTTTCCTGTTCCATACCAAAGCCGGTGCCAAAAAGCAGCAGCAGAGGTTTATCACCGCAGTGCAGCAACTTTCGTACAAAGCCATAGGTCACTGTATTAGGATAGGTGCGGGCATCGGTAGTAATCGTAACCGGCGCCTGCCCCTCTATTTCAGTAACCGCGGCAATAGCCGACTCAATGCTGGACGTATAGGTTACACGTTCCAGCGCGTTGCTGCGGTCAGGATTATAGGTTTTGCCGTAACCATGCTGCCAATAGTCAGTTATCCTTTTGATGATTTCAGCCTGTACCTCCAGCGGATGGATCAAAAAAATATTTTTTGACATCATAGGTGCGAGCGGTACGCGAAATATCGTGGATAACGAAGTTAGTGACGGCAGTAGCAATGACCTGCATATTTTTATTGTAAATAGGATAATGCACCAGCCCCAGATAAAGGTTAGCCATTATTATCACCTGCGAGTTCCTGTTTGATTTCGTTAAGCAGCAACACATCCTCTTTGCCAAGCTCTGCAAGCAGATCAGGCCTGTGCAGATAAGTAGCTTTAAGGGCTTCTTTACGGCGCCAGCGATTGATCAGAGCGTGATTGCCGTTACGCAGCACTTCCGGTACTTCCAGTCCTTCAAATTCCACCGGCCGGGTGTACTGAGGATATTCCAGCAGTCCCGTACTGAAAGAGTCTTCAACGGCACTGGCCATTTTTTCCAAGCACGCCCGGTATAAAGCGCGCTACAGCGTCCATAACTATCAGTGCCGGCAGTTCGCCGCCGGTAAGTACATAGTCGCCAATGGAAAGTTTTTCATCGACCCAGTTGAAGATCCGTTCATCGAAGCCTTCATAATGACCGCAGACCAGAATTAGATCCTGGCCGCTGCGGGCATATTCTTCAACGATATCCTGCTTTAATGTGCGCCCGCCCGGGCACATGGCAATAACCCTCGCTGCAGGCAGCTGCTGTTTGGCCATGCGGATAGCCGCTACCATCGGCTCTGGCTTCAAAACCATGCCGGCACCGCCGCCAAAGGGCGTATCGTCCACTGTACGGTGCCTGTCAGTTGCAAAATCGCGCGGATTGATGCAGCTGACTTCTACAAGTCCCACATCGACGGCGCGTTTGATAATGCTGTGACCAGCCGCTTGTTCAATTTGTTCAGGAAATAAGGTAATAAAGAGAAATCTCACGGTGCATCTGTCCATTCAGGTAATTCGACCACGATCTTACGGTCTGTAATATTGATTTCCTTAACGTGCTTTTTGAGGGCCGGGACGAGGATATCCTTGCCTTCCGGTACAGCAATAACGTAAACGTCGTTGCTGCCGGTGCTGAGCACGTCTTTCAATGTGCCGAGCTGTGTTCCTGCCGTATCGAATACGGGCAGTCCGAGCAGGTCGGCTACATAATATTCGCCTTCTTCAAGCTGAGGCAGATCTTCACTGTTGATTAAAACCTTTTTGCCGCGCAGCAGTTCGGCATCGTTCATTGTTTCCACACCCCTGCATTTCATCAGTACCATACGTTTATGGAACCGGGCAGAGGTGATCTGAAGCGAACGGCCGTCTTCGAGCAGCAAAGAGGAAAGCTCTAAAAATTGTTCAGGATGATCTGTCTGCGGCAGAATACGAATATCGCCCCGCACACCGTGCGGAGCGATAATAGTGCCAATAACTACTTGTTTTTCCATATCATTCGCGGAAAGCAATGATCTTGCCATCCTCAGTGAGGATCTCAGCGCCCATCAGAGCGTCGATATCAGTGCCTATGGTGATCTCGACAGTACGTTCAAGTGTACCGTGACCGATCTCCGCACCGATCTCCAAGGCTTCAGCGCGTTTAAGTTTATCTTCGGCTTCTGCTTTAGCGGCATTGATCTTGTTTCTTTCCATTTCAATCTGCTCACGCAGTGAA
>Ga0192241_10576_pt1 | contig 14830 bp, 10 predicted proteins | sample Koala_Koa27_I3_FD_131239 | JGI IMG/M metagenome (GOLD analysis project Ga0192241, IMG submission 131239) | Enriched cells from koala feces incubated with labeled cellulose particles, San Francisco Zoo, California, United States - Koala_Koa2-7_I3 ... | reverse complement strand
CCGCCCCCCCCCCCCCCCCCCCACCCCCCCTCTGGCGGCCCAGCCTCCCCCCCCCCCTCACGCCCCAACGCCGGCGCAGATCATCAGGCAGATCGTTGATGTTCGTGACGAATACAATGCCGCGGTGATCATAGTTACTCATAATTTGGGTGTAGCTTCGTATATGTCAAATAAAATCGTTGTGATGCAGAATGGTATGGTTGTGGAGAGCGGACTGCGGGAAGAGATTATCGGCGATCCACAGCATGAATATACTAAGGAACTGCTGGCGGCTGTTCCGGTTGTGGGAGGTAAGCGTTATTATGCCTGAGAACGTAAAATTACACCCGCATGAGAACTGTAACTGCGACCGTGATGGAGTTGCATTACCGCCAGAAATAGTATTGGAAGTAAAAAATCTGACGAAAAAGTTTCAGGTAGATGGCGGCAAGGTTCTCACTGCCTGTGATAAAGTAAATTTAAATGCTTACAAGGGACAGACTCTTGGCATTATTGGTGAAAGCGGCTGCGGCAAAAGTACTCTGGTCAGAACTATTTTACAGATCCATCCGGCGACAGAGGGCGAAGTAATATTTGAAGGACAGAACATTTTGAAATTGGAGGGAGAAGCGCTTCGCCAGAACCGCCGAAAAATACAAATGGTTTTTCAGGATCCTACAGCGGCTTTTAATCCGAAAATGCGGGTAAAAGATATTTTATGTGAGCCTTTATTGAATTTTGGGTTACTGAAAAATTCTGAAGTTGACGCAAAAGCTGCAGAGTTATTACAAATGGTGGAGCTGCCAGTGGAATTCAAAGACCGTTTTCCTCATAGTATGAGCGGAGGTCAGCGTCAGCGTTTGGGTATAGCCAGGGCACTTTCTCTGGAACCGCAGATTATTGTCTGCGATGAAGCCACTTCAGCGCTGGATGTTTCTGTACAGGAAAAAATTTGTGAATTGCTGGTACGGCTGCAACGGGAAAAAGATATTACATATCTTTTTATCTGTCATGATATTGGTCTGGTTGATTTGATGAGCCATCAGGTCGCGGTCATGTATCTTGGTAATGTAGTGGAATTATTGGAAAAAGGTCGTTTGTCTGTTAATGGTGTCCATCCTTATACTAAAGCTTTGATAAAATCTATCTTTAAAGTGGATTTCAAACCTGGAGAAAAAATTCAGCCGTTAGAAGGCGATATTCCGAGTCCATTGGCTTTGCCGCTGGGTTGCCCATTTCAGAGTCGCTGCGAGTATTGCCAGGAAATTTGCAGAAGCGAAAAACCACAATTGCAAGAAATTAAGAAAGGTCATTTTGCAGCCTGTCATTTTGTTAAATAATTTTTTAGTATATTGCAGCAGTCTTAATGGGTGCTGCAATATAAAAATATTTTTTGATGAATAAATACTTATTTATTCATATTTAAACACAGCCAAATAAGTACGCTTTTAAAAATATAAAATCGGTCAAAGTGTGCTTAGCATATATATTTTTTAGGAGTTGATTATGATGAAAAAAACTTTGGTGCTTGCTATGGCAATGGTACTTGGAGTGACTGCTTCAGTGTATGCCGCTAATCCTTTTTCTGATGTTCCGGCCGGGCATTGGGCTTATGATGCCGTTAACAGACTGGCGGCAGCCGGAATTATTGATGGTTATGGCGATGGTAATTTTGGCGGCGAACGTCTGATGACACGTTATGAAATGGCACAAATTGTAGCAAAAGCTATGGCTAAAGGCGCTAATGTTGACCGCCTGGCTGTAGAATTTGCCGATGAACTGGACAGCTTGGGAGTACGCGTAGCAGCTTTAGAGAAAAAAGCGGATAATGTGAAGATTACAGGACAAATCCGTTATGAATATGCAGGGCGTGACGGAGATTTTAAGAAAGACAAAGGCAGTGTTGCAAAAAATCGTCTGCGCACTCGTTTGTTTGTAAATGGCAGTGTAAATGAAGACTGGACTTATACGGCCCGTATTCAAAATGACCAGAATCTTGCTAATGATTCCGGTGATGAAGATACCAAACTCAATCAAGCCTATGTTACAGGTAAATTGGGTGGATTTAATGTTATGGCAGGGAAAGCGCCAGTATTTTTAGCTAATGGCAACCTTTATGACGATACTGCAGAAGTTATTCAGTTAACATATGGTAAAAATGTAAAAATTAGCGGCTATTGGGGGCAAATTACTGAAAAAGATTCCGGTTATATGGCAGATAAGGGCTATGGCGCCAGTTTATCTGGTAAAATCGGCCGCTTGGATTTAGCTGCCGGTTATGATAGATTTGAAGATTTAGATGCCGGGTTTACGAAAATTTCTAATAACGCGGTCTGGAATGCAGGGGCAAATTATAATTTTGGTGACTTTATTTTAGGGGCGATGTATCTTAATTCTGATATTTCTGATAAAGCTGTTGAAAAAGGTGCTGATACGGACGGCTTTGTCATCAGTGCTGCTTATAAGGGTGCCAAGGCCGCCAAACAGGGGACCTGGGGACTTTGGGGAAATTATTATGATCAGGGGGCAGGTACATTTATTGCTCATACGATGAAAGCTGGTGACTGGGGATACTTCACTAAAGAAGGCTTTAAAGGTTATGGTGTTGGTATAAATTATACTTTGGCCAAGAATATGGTTTATAATTTGGATTACTATGATTTGGAAGGTAAAGAAAGCGGACGTGATTCTCAGATTATTTGGAATCGTTTACAGGTAACCTTCTAAATTTGCAGTAACTGAAGCAGGTATTTTGAGAAAGATTAAGGCTATTTTAACAGGCAGTTTCCATATTAAATGAATGGAAGCTGCCTGTATTATTTTTCTCAAAAGTTTTGTAAAATTTTTCAAAAAACTATATATGAATATTTGCTCATGTGTTATAATAAGATTACAGTAAAAGTAAGGAGGCTGGAAAATGAGCAAAACACAGCATGCTTTAGAAAATTTACATGAACATAACAGTCAGGGCTGCGGACATGATCATCATCACGAAGATGAAAGCGGCCATAACGATAATTCAGCCTGTGGCTGCGGACACGAACATTATCACAAAGGAGAAAGCGGCCATGACCATGATGCAGCCTGTGGCTGTGGGCATGATCATCATGTGCCCGGGCATGCAGATGACTGTCAATGTGAGCTCTGCCATCCACATGAGGAATATTGCGATGTTTGTGGTGAAAGCTTGGAAAATTGTATCTGCAGAATGCCTGATGCTGATTGTATAAAACGAGTTTATGCTTTAAAAAATCTGGGTTGTGCCAACTGTGCCGCCAAAATGGAATATAAGATTAAAGAATTGCCTGGAGTAGAATATGCTTCAGTAAGTTTTGTAACAAAACAGCTGCGTCTATCGGCCAAAAATCACGAGGTATTGCTGCCGGCCATTCGTGAAATCTGTGCTTCTATAGAATCGGATGTAGAAGTTGTGCCACGCAGTGGGATGATGCCGTTCAACTTTGAAAGCAAGGTATACCTGTTAGAGAACCTGGGCTGTGCCAATTGTGCCGCAAAAATGGAGAAGGCTATCAATGATTTGCCGGATGTTTCTGCTGCAACGATAACTTATGCTACGAAACAACTGCGGCTGACAGCGAAGAATCACGCACAATTGCTGCCACAGGTCCAGGCAATTTGCAGTACGATCGAAGCAGGTGTAAAAGTAGTTGAACGTATAGGCAAGCCGGTATTGGCTGAAAATATTAATCAGCGTAAAAAAAGCGGTGGAATACTTTCAATGTCGGATGAACAGCGTTCACTGGCAGAAATAGTGTTTGGCGGAATTTTGTTTATAATCAGCGAAATTACCGGACTCGTGCCGGAAGCTTATCATATTTACTGTCTTGTTGCCGCATATATTCTCTTGGGCGGAAGGATTGTTTTAACCGCTTTAAAAAATAGTACGAAGGGACAGGTTTTTGATGAAAACTTCCTGATGACAGTAGCTACTTTAGGTGCTTTTGCTATCAATCAATATGAAGAAGCTGTTGGAGTTATGCTGTTTTATCGTATCGGAGAATATTTTGAGCATCGTGCGGTTGAAAAAAGTCGTGGTCAGATTATGGAAGCTGTCGATATGCGTCCGGAAGTAGTTAATTTGCTGATTGGTGAAGATGTGCGTGTTATCCCGGCAGAGGAAGCCAATGTTGGTGACATTTTACTGGTACGTGCCGGTGATCGTATTCCTTTGGATGGAGTAGTTATAGAAGGTGAAAGCCTGCTTGATACTTCTCCAGTGACAGGAGAACCTGTGCCGGTAAAACGCAGTTTTGGCGATGAAGTTATTTCTGGTTGTATTAATACGTCAGGGATGCTGAAAATCAGAGTAGAAAAAGTCCTGGCTGAATCTATGGTCACCAAAATTTTAGACTCTGTAGAAAATGCTGCTGCCAGCAAACCACAGTTAGACAGGTTTATAACACGTTTTGCGCGTATCTATACTCCGTTTGTTGTGGCAGTAGCTGTTTTAACTGCTGTGATACCCGGCTTTATAACAGGAAATTGGGAATATTGGACTTATACAGCCTTAACATTTCTGGTTATCAGCTGCCCATGTGCACTGGTGCTGAGCGTGCCTTTGGCGTTTTTTTCAGGCATTGGAGCCGGCTCGAAATATGGAATTCTTTTTAAGGGCGGCGTTACAATAGAAGCCCTGAAAAATGTTAAAGCAGTGGTTATGGATAAAACAGGTACTGTGACCAAAGGGAATTTTGTTGTTCAAAAGCTGGTTCCGGTAAGTGGCATGGAAGAAGATGAGCTGTTGAAGCTTTGTGCCTCCGCAGAACTTGTTTCCAGTCATCCGATTGCTACAAGTATAGTAAATGCGGCCAAAGAACGTGAGTTGAAACTCGAACGGCCGCAAACATTTGAAGAAATTGCCGGTGAAGGATTAGTTGTCGAGGTTTCAGATGGAAAAATTTTGTGTGGCAATAAAAAATTGTTAGAACGGTTTGAAATTGATTTTTCTGTTAGGGAAGAAGATAATTATGGTACGGAAGTGCTGGTTGCCAGAGCCGGAAAGTATTTAGGACAAATAATTATTGATGATACATTGAAAGAGGATGCGGTAGCTGCTGTTACCTCCCTTAAAAAGATGAATTTAACTACAGCCATGCTTACAGGTGATGCGGCAGAAAGCGCACAGGCAGTGGCACGTGCTGCTGGAATTGACGAAGTAAGAGCTAAGCTTCTGCCGCAGGATAAACTCAATGAGTTGGGCCGCTTACGCAAACAATATGGTGGAGTGATGTTTGTCGGTGATGGTATAAATGACGCTCCCGTTTTAGCAGGCGCCGATGTTGGCGCTGCCATGGGCAGTGGTGCTGATGCTGCTATTGAGGCAGCAGATGTTGTATTTATGAACTCGGAAATGCAGGCTATTCCTCAGGCAATTGCCCTAGCGAAGGAAACAACCAGAATTGCCTGGCAGAATGTATTTTTTGCTTTGGCAATTAAGATTATTATCATGGCTGCTGGGTTGGCAGGCTATGCGTCTATGTGGGCGGCTGTCTTCGCCGACACTGGTGTTTCCATACTCTGCGTTTTGAATTCCATTCGTATTTTGTATAAAAAAATATAAATATTATTATTCAATCATTATAAGGACAGCAGATTAAAACATGCTGTCCTGTTTTTTTGAAAAAACTTTAAATTTAAAAGTTTAAAGGGATAATAAAATCATTGTACAGGTAAATAATTTTGTTGAAATATTGTGAAAATATCAGAAGCAATAAATTGTTGTTGACAAAATAAGTTAGCAGTAGTAAACTTTAAGAGGTTAGCGAAAGCTAACTTTTTAAAAGTGGGCTAATTAGCGTAAGCTAATGTGAGGAGGGCAAAAGTATGATGACATTAAAAGAAGTTCCTATCGGTTCTACCGTAACTATCAAAAAAGTTTGTGCCACCGGACCTTTGAAACGCAGAATTGTTGATATGGGTTTGACAAAGGGGACACCGGTGACCGTCAGAAGAGTCGCGCCACTGGGAGATCCATTAGAAGTAACTGTACGCAGCTATGAGCTTTCGCTGCGCAAAGCAGATGCGCAGAACATTCTGGTGGAATAAATTTTGATTTAAAGTTAGTGAAAGTTGATTCGAGGAGGGACTATTTTGAGTAAGACATTAGCACTAGTGGGCAATCCAAACAGCGGTAAAACCACACTATTTAATAATCTTACAGGCAGTAAACAATACGTTGGAAACTGGCCTGGTGTAACCGTTGAACGTAAGGGCGGCAAACTTAAAAAACATGATGGCTTTGAGGTCATGGATCTGCCGGGTATTTATTCTTTATCTCCGTATTCTCCGGAGGAAGTAATAACCCGTAATTATCTTTTGGAAGAAAATCCTGATGTTATAGTTAATATAGTTGATGGATCGAACCTGGAACGTAATCTGTATTTAACGATGCAGCTTTTGGAAATGGGCTGTAAAGTTGTAGTTGCGCTCAATATGATGGATCTTGTCAGAGCTAACGGTGATGTACTGGACACGGAGCTGCTCTCTAAAGAGTTAGGGTGCCCGGTTGTGCCGATTACAGCTACCAGCGGTGAAGGTGTGGAACAGCTCGTGGCAAGGGCGGTGCAGATTGCTCAAACACAATGTGACAGAAAAGACCCCAACAGCTTTTCAGAAGAAGTTGAACGCGTATTGCAGGAAATTGGCGAAATGGTAGCGCCTATGCCGCATATAGAACGCCGCTGGCAATTAGTCAAGGTATTGGAACGTGATGGGCAGCTGCTTGAAAAACTGAAATTATCTCAAGGTGTGTTTGACAAACTAGAGGTCTTGATTACCCGTTTTGAACAGCAGGCTGATGATGATGCGGCAAGTATCATCGCTTCCGGACGTTATCAGAAAATAGACTCAATGCTGCGCAGCTGTTATAAAAGTGCCAATGTTGATTATGCAAATACTGTTTCAGAAAAAATAGATCGTATTGTAACTAACCGTGTTTTGGGATTACCTATATTTTTAGGCATCATGTGGGCTGTTTATTATATTTGTATCCAGACCTTGGGCGATGAAACTATCGGCTGGATGGAAGAATTATTTGAAGGCATCAGTGAATACGCAGGTGCTTTGCTGGAAGCAGCTGGCGCTTCTGAAGTTATGTCAGGGCTCGTACTTGATGGAATCATTGGCGGTGTTGGCGCCGTACTTGGCTTTGTACCGCAGATTTGCCTTTTGTTCTTATTTTTGTCTTTCCTGGAAGACTGTGGCTATATGGCACGTGTTGCTTTTATTATGGATCGTATTTTCAGGCAATTCGGGCTTTCAGGCAAGTCGTTTATTCCGATGTTGATCGGTACCGGCTGCAGTGTTCCCGGTATCATGGCAGCACGTACGATTGAAAATGAACGTGATCGTAAACTGACGATTATGCTGACGCCGTTTATTCCTTGTAATGCTAAACTTCCGGTGTTTACTCTGTTTGCGGCAGCTTTTTTTCCAGAGCAGTCTTGGGTCGGTCCTTCGATGTATCTCTGGGGTATAGTGATGGTTGTAGTTTCAGGTATTCTGTTGAAAAAACCCAAGGCTTTTGCCGGTGAACCGGCGAACTTTGTTATGGAATTGCCTGCATATCACTGGCCGCGGGCAAAAGATATTCTTATTCATACTTGGGAACGTGCCCGCGGTTTTATTGTTAAAGCCGGCACGATAATTTTCCTGGCCTCCGGATTGGTGTGGTTATTGCAATCCTTTGATTTTTCGTTTGAAATGGTTGATGCTCAGGACAGTATGATGGCTGTTATCGGTCATTATCTGGCACCTGTGTTTGCTCCACTTGGCTTTGACAGCTGGCAGACTGCTTTCGCAGCAATTACGGGCTTCTTAGCTAAAGAAGTAGTTGTTTCTACATTTGGTATCTTGGCTGGAGTTGCTGAAGCTACCGAAGAAGATCCGACTTTGATTACCACTATTCAAAGCATGTTCACGCCTGCCAGTGCGTATGCATTTATGATTTTTACATTGCTGGCATCTCCGTGTTTTGCTGCTATTGGCGCGATCAGGCGCGAGATGGGCAGCTGGCATTGGACTTTCTTTGCCCTCCTATATCAAACAGGCTTGGCATATTGCATGGCTTTGCTGATATACCAGATCGGCAGCAGAATGTAATGACTGTGCTGTAGTTTGATGTTTACTTTAAAAACGCAGGCTTTTGCCTGCGTTTTTATTTTTCATATTGTTCACAAATATGGCAGATGTGTTGGCAATGGCATGTTTACTGAATTTTTTATAGCGTTTTTATATAAAAAATTTTTAAAGGTATAGTATTTTTATGGCTGATGTGAGAAAATAATATATGTTTGAGTTTAAAAGTTTGAAGTTGTCAGGGATCAAAGGAGCGCAGAATATTGGAACCGATAAAGAGACAAAGAAAAGAGTCTGATTCAGTATATACGATTATGTTGATACCTCATAAAGGGCACGAACCCAGGAGCATCCATTTTCGCCTCAGCCTGTTGAAAAAGGTTGGTATTGTTTGCGGTTTGCTCTGTTTACTTGGTGCAGGTGTTCTTTTTCAGTCTTCGCATATTTTGTACAAGGCACATCAGGATCAACAGGAACTGTTGACCTACAGGAGTGAAAAAGCTGTTCAGGAACAGAAAATAGGTCAGCTTTTGCAGGAAAATGAAGCTATTGAAAAAGAAATGGCAGAGCTTTCCAAACTGGAAGAGGCGGTTCGGCGAGAGCTTGGTGAAGGCGCAGTGCAGCCTTCACGTTCCGGGATCGACCGCAGTCAGTATCTTGGACAAGGCGGACCTCAGGCGGCTAAAGTAGAAGCTGTTGATATCTATGCTGCGCAGAACAAGGTGCTGCAGGAAAAGGTCAAAGATAGAAAAGCTACGTTGAATGATTTACTTGGCAGATTACGCGAGTTGAACCAGCGCAAAGCAGCGCTGCCGACACTTTGGCCAACTAATGGAGGGACTATTACTTCATATTTTGGCGGACGCAGCGATCCTTTCGGTAATCGTTCTTATGACTGGCATCCGGGAGTTGATATTGCCAATGACTATGGAGCTCCGGTTTATGCCAGCGCGTCTGGCACTATTGAAGAGGCTGGCTGGGTGTCCGGTTATGGCCGTTATGTAAGGATTCAGCATGGATATGGTTACGAAACAGCTTATGGTCATATGAGTAAATTGGCAGTTCAGGCAGGGCAAAGCGTAAGTAAAGGTGATGTCATCGGTTATGTTGGCAGCAGCGGGTATAGTACTGGGCCGCATGTGCATTTTGAAGTGTTGGTCAACGGGCAGACAACAGATCCGTTGGAATTAGTAAGATAATAAAAGGAGAAAACTATGTTTGGGAAAAATAAAAAAGATGTAGTAGCAGTCAGCACCTTGCCTTTGGAAGAATTTGAGTTTTTGCTTGGAAGAAATTCGATCCTGTGCGGCAATTTGCAGACTAAGGGCGCATCGCGTATTGATGGCCACTTTAAAGGCATTATTGTTTCGGAGAACGATGTTTTAATCGGGCCCAACGGTGTGATAGAAGCGAATATTTTTGGGGAAAATGTTACTGTGGCCGGGAATGTTACAGGTAATATAGTGGCCCGCGGCACTTTAGAGATTTTAGCCTCTGGAGTTTTAAACGGTGATATTAAAGCGGGAAGTTTAGTTGTTGAGCCGGGGGCCGTTCTGCGTGGCAACATAGGCGGCATCGAAGGTATTGAAAACCCTGAGCTGTCTCAGGCTGGCGTTTCTGAGTAATAATAGAATTTTGTTTTTACAAATAGCTGATTCGAGAAGAAATGCTTGACACTGTGAGCGGCAATTGATAATATTATAGCTACCTAAATTTATATTTAAAATGACGATGACTGGAAGTAGTAAAAGTACAGAGCTCACAGAGAGGGTATGCCAGGCTGCAACGTACCTAGCTTTATGGCTTTGAAGTCGTCCGTGAGTCGGTAGGCTGAAATCAAAGTAGGTTTATCCGTTAGCGCACGTTACGCGTTTCAAGTGTCCGGACTAAACTTTGATTTAAGTCTGGGAAAATAGGTGGTACCGCGGAGTTTTTCGTCCTGTTCTTAATTTGGAACAGGACGTTATTTATTTTTAGGAGGCAGTAAAATGGCAGAAGAACACAATATTCCTAAAGTTTATGATCCGGCTTCGGTCGAGAAAAAATGGTATAAATATTGGGAAGAACACCGTTATTTCCATGCTGAGGTAGAAGCAGATAAAAAGCCGTTCAGTATTGTTATCCCCCCACCGAATATTACCGGTCAGCTGCATATGGGACATGCGTTAGATAATACTTTACAGGATATTTTGATCCGCTGGCATAGGATGATGGGCGATAATACTTTATGGATGCCCGGTTATGATCATGCGGGGTTGGCTACTCAGATCAAAGTAGAGGAAGTTTTAAAAAAAGAAGAAGGAAAGACCAGGTATGACTTGGGCCGTGAAGAATTTATTAAACGTGTCTGGGAATGGAAAGATAAATATGGTGACCGTATCATCGAGCAGTTAAAAAGCCTGGGTGTTTCCTGCGACTGGGAACGCAAACGTTTCACGATGGATGAGGGCTGTTCACAGGCAGTTCGTGAGGTTTTTGTTTCTTTGTACGAAAAAGGGCTTATTTATCAGGGCAGCCGTATTACTAACTGGTGTGTTAACTGCAATACTGCTTTAAGTGATATTGAAGTTGAACATGAAGATGATGCCGGAAATTTGTGGTATGTCCGCTATCCTGTTGTTGGTGAGATGGAAACTTATCTTACGATAGCCACTACACGGCCTGAAACGATGCTGGGTGATACTGCTGTTGCAGTCAATCCTGAAGATCCGCGCTATGGTCATCTGGTCGGTAAAATGCTGCAGCTGCCCTTAACCGAACGTCAGATCCCCATTATTGCTGACAGTTATGTCGATTTAGAATTTGGTACAGGTGCTGTAAAAATTACTCCTGCTCATGATCCTAATGATTTTGAAATGGGTATGCGTCATAATTTAGAGAGTATCGTAGTTATCGGTATGGATGGCTATATGACTGAAGAGGCCGGCAAATTTGCAGGCCAGGAACGTTATGAATGTCGTAAAAATCTGGTACACGAACTGCAGGAAAAAGGTTACTTAGTAAAAATAGAAGAGCATAATCATGCTGTAGGCCATTGTCAGCGCTGTCGCAGTGTAATAGAGCCGTTGGTTTCCAAACAGTGGTTTGTAAAAATGGAGCCGTTGGTAAAGGCGGCTGTAGATTGTGTTGAAGACGGCAGAACACAGTTTGTTCCAGAACGGTTTACCAAAACTTATACCGGCTGGATGGAAAACATTCGTGATTGGTGTATTTCCCGTCAGATTTGGTGGGGGCACCGGATTCCTGTGTGGTATTGTGATGCTTGCGGCGAAGTTATTGCATCGCGCGTTGATATTGATAAATGTCCGAAATGCGGTGGTGCGGTACATCAGGATGAAGATGCTTTGGACACATGGTTCAGTTCAGCTTTATGGCCGTTCTCTACTATGGGCTGGCCTGAAAAAACAGATTTGTTAAAGCAATTTTATCCAACCAGTGTTTTGGTGACAGGTTATGATATCATTTTCTTCTGGGTTGCGAGAATGCTGATTATGGGTATGGAGTTTATGAAGGATATTCCTTTTGATAAAGTCTTTATTCATGGTTTAGTGCGTGACAGCCAGGGACGTAAAATGAGTAAATCACTCGGCAATGGTATCGATCCGCTGGAAGTTATTGAAAAGTACGGCGCTGATACTTTAAGGTTTATGCTGATCACAGGCAATACTCCTGGTAATGATATGCGTTTTTACTGGGAACGCGTAGAAGCAACACGCAATTTTGCTAATAAGATCTGGAACGCATCACGTTTTGCTTTGATGAATATGGAAGGTTATGATGCAGAAGCCAAGCAGGCTCCATATACACTTGCTGATCAATGGATACTTTCGCGGCTGCAGCATACGGTTAAAGATGTTACTGAACTTTTGGGCAGATTTGAGCTGGGTGAAGCAGGGCGTCTTATTTATGATTTTATCTGGAGTGAAGTTTGTGACTGGTACATTGAACTGGCTAAGCCGCGGCTTTATAATAAGGAAGATCCTGAGGCAAGAGCTACGGCACAGCATGTCCTGGCAGAGGTGCTGACATCGGCTATGAAGTTACTGCATCCGTACATGCCGTTTATCACTGAAGAAATCTATCAGTGTCTGCCGCACGAAAGTAACAGTATCATGATTGCACCGTGGCCTATTGTTGATGAGAGATTGTTTGATGATAAAGCAGAAACTGGTATGACGGCAATTATGGAAAGCATTAAAGCTATTCGTAATATGCGTGCGGAAGTCAATGCTGCTCCAGGCAAAAAGGTGCCGGCTATTTTGTTAGTGAATGCAGAACTGCGTGAGATCGTTGAAGCCAATAAAAATTATATCAATTTGATGGGCAGTATCGATGAGCTTATAATTGATGATATTGGGGCTGGCAAGCCTGAAAATGCTATGGCCGCTGTTATTGCCGGAATCGAGGTATATTTGCCTCTGGCAGGATTGATCGATGTAGAAAAAGAAACCCAGCGTCTTAATAAAGAACTGGAAAGTATGGATAAAGAAATCAAACGTGTTACCGGTAAGCTAAATAATGCAGGCTTTTTGGCAAAGGCTCCGGCTGATGTAGTTGAAAAGGAAAAGGCTAAAGCAGAGGAACTGAGCGGTAAAATGGAAGCCGTGAAAGAACGTCTGACTTATTTGGCAACTTTAAAGTAACAGCCGAAGCGGCGCGGATACTCCGCGCCGCTTTTTGTGTTTTTACTGTCGTAATTAATTGGAGGTTAAAATGAATTATCAGGAGACATTGGCATATCTGGATAGTTTGGGGAAATTTGGCATTCGTTTGGGAATGGAACGTATTGAAGGATTATTGCGGGAATTAGGGAATCCTGAAAGAAAAATAAAGACCATTCATGTTACAGGAACAAATGGCAAAGGTTCTGTCAGCAGTATGATAGCGAATATTTTGCTTGCTGCTGATTTGAAAACAGGTAAATTTACGTCACCGCATTTGGTAAAGTATAATGAAAGACTTGTTATCAACGGGCAGGATATTGATGATTATAGTTTTGCAGTTCTGATTACTATTGTGAAAAAGGCGGCAGACAGTGTGGTGGCAAAGGGCATTTGTGAGCAGCCGACACAGTTTGAGGTTTTGACTGCTGCTGCTTTTATGTATTTTGCTTTGGAAAATGTAGATTATGCAGTCATTGAAGTTGGCATGGGGGGACTTTGGGATTCAACTAATGTTATCATTCCGGTAGTTTCTGTTATTACTAATGTCAGTTTGGATCACACTGATCGCTGCGGTGCGACTGTAGAACGGATTGCAATGCAGAAAGCAGGAATTATTAAGGAAAATGTTCCGGTAGTAACGGCCGCAGATGGAGATGATGCATTGGGACCGATTAAAGCTGTCGCGATGTTCAAGCAGTCCAAATTGTATATTTATGGCAGTGCTTTTTGGGGCACAGAAGTGAAAAGCACTATGGAGGGGCAGACTTTTACTTTGCATGCAGGTGAGTATTATAGTTCTGACTACAATATTAATTTGCCTGGCGAACATCAAATAGCGAATACATCTTTAGCTGTAGTTGCTGCTAAACTTGTCTCCAAACAGGATGACAGGATCAATGAATTAGCTTTGCATATTGGTGTTGCTAACACTATTTGGCCAGGCAGACTAGAGCGTATTTCTCAAAATCCTGACGTGATTTTGGATGGAGCTCATAACCCGGCTGGAGCAGATGCTTTAAGAAATGCTCTCGATAAATATTATCCGCAGCAGAAAAGGACGTTTGTTTTTGGGATGATGGGTGATAAGGATATGAAAAGCGTCATAGGGAAGCTTTTCAGACCTATGGATACAGTTTATACGGTAAAGGCAGACGAAGGTGGCAGAGCAGCATCTGCTGAAGAATTGGCCAGCCTTATTGGAAATCAGGCTGAAGCTATGAACAGTTTGGCATCTGCGTATGAAGCCGCTGTAACCGGAGCTGATGCAGACAGTGTAATATGTGTATGCGGTTCCCTTTATTTGGTAGGGAATTTTAAGAATATGCTTTTGAAAGCGAAAGCTGGGTGTCATTGATGACTGCTGCGGCCGTAAAATATGCCAATTTAGAAAAATATGTATATTGGCTGTTGTTGGCGACAATAGCTGTTATCCCGCTGCAGCAGGAAGTTTCTTCGGCAATGGTGGCAGTCACTGGCTTCAGTGGCTTTATTGTTGCGTTTTTGCGGCGCCATGAAAAAAGGAAGCCTGTTTTACCACGTTTTGTACAGATTTTATTATGGTTACTGTTATTACTTGGTTATTGGTCGCTGCATAATTCAGCTGATGAGGTATTGTCTACCTACAATTTTATTTATGTTGTCGGTCAATACGCGCTATTGGTCTGGCTGATTTTGCATTATGCTGTTGATAAAAAAACATCTGCAGCTAGTGACTTGGATTTGCACAAGTGGCATGAGTGGCCCAGGCCTCTGCAAATAATAAGTGTGTTTTTGGGAATGTCATTGTTTGTTTCGGTATATGGCATTGTACAGCATTTTACTGGGGTTGTACCTACTGAGGCCTGGGTTGATAATGATGCTTTTCCGGAATTGAAAACACGTGTTATTTCCACTCTGGTCAATCCGAATATTTTGGGCGGATATCTTGTACTGGTTATTTCATTGATTACAGGATTGCTTAGTACAAGTAAAGAAAAAATGTGGCAGCTGGTACTTGGCAGCGGAATTTTAATAGCCGGGCTTTGTTTGCTTTACACATATTCACGTGGGAATTGGGTTGCTTTAGCTGTTGGATTATTGTTGTTTTGCGT
>Ga0192241_10628_pt1 | contig 14840 bp, 11 predicted proteins | sample Koala_Koa27_I3_FD_131239 | JGI IMG/M metagenome (GOLD analysis project Ga0192241, IMG submission 131239) | Enriched cells from koala feces incubated with labeled cellulose particles, San Francisco Zoo, California, United States - Koala_Koa2-7_I3 ... | reverse complement strand
GGAAAAAATCACTCCGGAGATCGTTAATTTCATGGTCAAACACGGCCGGGGAGTCATGTGCGCTCCGATCACAGAGGACCGCTGCCGGGAACTGGAACTGGATATGATGGTGGGCGACAACACCTCTATCCTGGGTACACCGTTTACCGTTTCGGTCGACTTGTTGGGACAAGGATGCTCTACCGGAGTTTCGGCTTCCGACCGGGCAAAAACCATCCAATCGCTGGTTGATCCGGCTACCAAACCGTCGGACTTGGGCCGTCCGGGACACATCTTCCCCCTGCGTGCCTGTAACCGCGGAGTGTTGCGCCGTCCGGGACACACCGAAGCGGTGATAGATCTTTGCCGGCTCGCCGGTTTAAAAGAAGGCGGGGCGCTGATCGAAATTATGAACGAAGACGGAACCATGTCCCGCCTACCCGATCTGGTCAAAATCGCAGAAAAGTTCAACCTGAAACTCATCTCGATCGCCGACCTGATCGCTTACCGTCTTCAAACCGAATCGATCGTGGAGGCGACCAGCGAAGCTGTGGATATGCCGACACAATGGGGGCATTTCAAACTGATCCCTTTCGTTCAGAAAAGCAACGGTATGGAACATGCCGCACTGATTAAAGGCGAATGGAACGCGGATGAACCAATTTTAGTGCGCATGCACTCCTCCTGCATGACCGGTGATATTTTCGGATCTTGCCGTTGCGACTGCGGGCCACAGCTCTACAAGTCGATGAAAATGATCGACGAGGCAGGCAAAGGTGTAATCATTTACCTGAATCAGGAAGGCCGCGGTATCGGCTTTACCAATAAAATGAGAGCCTACAAATTACAAGAAGAAGGCTACGACACAGCTGAAGCAAATCTTAAACTCGGTTTTGCCGTGGATGAGCGGGATTACGGAGTCGGAGCGAGCATTCTGCACGAAGTGGGAGCCAAAAAACTTCGGCTGCTGACCAACAACCCGCAAAAACGGGCCGGACTGGAAGGTTACGGACTGGAGATCGTGGAGAATGTGCCGATTGTGGTTCAACCGAATCCGTACAACGAAAAATACCTGGAGACGAAAGAATTGTCGATGGGACACAATTTGGGTATCTTCTCCTGCCGGAAAAAAAATAAAGCGCAATAAGAAAAACCGGGGTGTCGCAGACACCCTTTTTTATATCATGCTGATGGATGCCAAAAGTGTAAGAATTCTTTACATGGGAACACCGGATTTTGCGGTAGCTCCGTTACGTGCCCTGGTAGAAGGAGGATATAATGTGGTGGCCGTGGTCACAATGCCGGACAAACCGGCCGGCCGGGGACTCAAGCTACAGGAAAGTGCGGTAAAACAATATGCCGTATCGGCGGGTTTAAAGGTATTACAGCCGGAAAAACTCCGTAATCCCGATTTTATAGCGGAATTAACGGCTCTTAAGCCGGATTTAGGAATTGTTATCGCTTTCCGAATGCTTCCTGAAGTGGTATGGGGACTACCCAGGCTGGGAACCTTCAACCTGCATGCTTCCTTATTACCACAATACCGGGGAGCAGCCCCCATCAACTGGGCCATTATAAACGGTGAAAAGAAAACCGGCGTGACTACTTTTATGCTCAACGCGGAAATTGACAAAGGAGCAGTCATCGGTCAAAGCAAGGTCGATATCGAGGAGACTGAAACTGCAGGAACCCTTCACGACAAACTCATGAACCAAGGTACGGGTTTGGTACTGGAAAGCGTGAACCGTATCGCTGAAGGAGATATCATCCCGGTAGATCAGGCGACTTTGGAAACCGTTCAACTCAAAGAGGCTCCGAAAATCTTTAAAGAAACGTGTCGAATCGATTGGAATAAGCCGGTAGAAACGGTGTATAATCAGATTCGGGGACTCAGCCCCTATCCGACAGCATGGAGTGAATTGATAAATGCAGAAAAGCAGATAATCGGGGTTAAATTCTTTAGTGTAAAAAAAGAATTTTCCGATCACAAACGGTTACCGGGCAGCATCCTTTCCGATGGCAAAACTTTTATTACGGTAGCTTGTCCCGATGGGTATATCCGGGTAGAAGAACTGCAATTGGCAGGAAAAAAGCGGATGCAAACCGCAGATTTTTTACGCGGATTCAGCGGTATCCATACATGCTCATTTGTATAATCTTTCTCTTTATTCCAGACAAAAAAAGCTTCCTTATCGGAAGGTTTTTGTATATAAAACCGGTCATACTAAGGAATTTTTAAAACCTGACCGATCCGCAAACGACGCGCACTGGATTCCGTCAGATTATTGGCCCGCATTAAGGCAGCTACCGTTATTCCGTGTCGGCGGGCAATAGAACCCAGTATATCATTCTGCTGTACCTTGTAGGTCCGTCCGGAAGAAGTTGTGGAAGCGGAAGCCAATGTGGATGGCGGACGGTTCGCATCGAAATTAGCGGGATTAATGTATTTCGTGAGATAAACCGTATCCTTGCCATAAATTTCCGGCTCCAAAGATATAAAATCACTCACCGCCTGCACTGGAAGTACCAGTGAGTATTCTTTTTCAATGGCAGGGATAATATCGAGTTTAAATTGCGGATTTAATTGCCGTAATGTCTCGATAGGTATTTCGAGTGTGGAACTAACCTGCTCGAAATGCATCATCTTATTAATATTGATCGTATCCGTAAGCATGGGTTGGTCGGGCATTACCGGTTCCATGCCATGTACCCGGTGAAAAGTATATGCATAAGTGGCAGCTATAAAACTGGGAACGTATCCACGGGTTTCCTTGGGCAGGTATTCATAAATATCCCAGTAACTTGTCGCATTCGGGGCACGGCGAAATGCCTTGTTGATATTTCCCGGACCGCAGTTGTAGGCCGCCAACGCCAGTGTCCAGTCGCCATAGATGGCATAAAGCTGATTCAGGTATTCACAGGCCGCACGCGTGGAAGCGACAGGATCCATTCGCTCATCGACAAAGGAGTTGATCTCCAGGCCCATTCCTTTTCCCGTGCGGAGCATAAACTGCCAGATACCGGTCGCCCCGGCACGCGAAACAGCTTGTGGCTGCAGTGCAGATTCGATCATCGGCAGGATTTTCAGTTCACAAGGCATCCCCTGTCGGTCGAGTTCCTCTTCAATGATCGGGAAGTAATACTGTGCCTGTCCCAGCATTCGCTGCATATGATTTTTCAATCTGCCCGTATAAGCGATAATGTATTTACGAACAATATCATTATAAGGAAGCTGGATTACGGAAGCAATCATACGAAGCCTGGCCTCATAAACCGAATCCGGAACCTGGTCTACACTTATATCTAAAAAATCAGCATCCAGATCGAGTTCTATAAAATCCTGGCGATACTTTTCGTAAGCCTCCTGTAGGCTTCCTTCATACCATTGGGTCAGCAGCGAGTCATACAGATTCGGATTGTAGTAAGACTCGGCACGTATTTCTGCCTCCTTCACTGGCGGATTAGCCGCCCAAATAATGGCAGGAAAAAAAATACATGTAGCCATTATCGGGATAAAAACTTTTTTAAAAGGTAGCATCCGGAAAGAGATTTTCTAAAAGTTAAGTTTCATGGAAAGACCGAATCCCGGATAGCCGGAATTTCGTTCAGAGAGGAACCCGCTCATATCGAGCATAGTGGGTTCGACACGTAAAGCCAAATCGTCGGTAACGTCGAAATCTTTGAGGTGGGCATCCACATGCGCCTCTACCACACTGAGTAAGTAGGCCGCACCGGTCAGTATGATACAAAGATCACGGTTGCGCCGGAAGCTTTTGCGGGCATTTTGAATATCGGTAAGCGAAAATCGACTGTCGGCAAATTCACCTCCTCCTAAATTGTAAGCTGTTCTATAACGTTGGTATCCTCTGTTATTCCAATCGATCAGATATCCCATCGTAGCAAAAGCGCCAATGACAATGGGGATTTTCCAATAACTCCGATTGTAAAACTGTCCTGCTCCCGGAAATAAAAACGCGAGTGTAGTGGCCCGTTTTACCGAAGAAACGGGATGCGGATAGTTAAGTACACCGTCCGCCAGAAAATAGAGATAAGTCAGCGAAGCACCGGCAAAATAAAGGGAACGCTGCGTATTATATTTATTCATCCGGCTCTCTATAGGACGGATCTGCTGATTATAAAACTGGGTGGCTGTGGTTCCGGATAGATCATAATACTGGACCATCAGGTAATCATACTGTCTTTTATTCTGTTGAAAACTTTTATTGGCATTTATAGTCAGATAGGTAAGTGCACCTACGGTTCCGTATAAAACCGGGATCTTCCAATACTGATTATTATATAGCTGTGAAAAACCCGGAACCCCGACTGAAATCCAGGACATTTTAGAAAGTGTCATCGTATCGCGAAAAATCGGCGATTGGAGACGGATCGGCCGAACCACTGTATCGACCTGTAACGTGTCTTGTTCAATTACTCCTCCGGAAACACGCTGTGGGGTAGCACTCAGTTCGGGTTCCTGCGCAAAAATTCCCGGTGAGGTAAACAACCACACCAATAAAGCAAAAATAAGGTATAGGCTTCTTCTAATTGCCATTATTGGATCTTATGAAGTTTTTCCAGGAACATCTTAATTTCATCGTCAGAGTGAAAATCGATGACAATCTTCCCCCCGCCTTTATTATTTTTGCGTATACTGATGTCCGGGTTGAAAAATCGTTCCAGTTGTTCCATTAAACGTGTGTATTCCTCCGGATATTCTGCGTCGTCCGGATTTTTTTTCGTTTTCTGTTCCTCCCCCAATTTTTGGACCAAATCTTCGGTTTGGCGGACAGATAAATGGCCTTTTACTATTTTTTTCAGCAGACCGATCTGTTGTTCCTCCGATTCGACAGCGACCAGGGCACGGGCATGTCCCATAGAAATGAGTTCCTCCCGTACAGCCAACTGGATTGAAGCCGGTAATTTCAGCAGGCGAAGGTAGTTGGTCACGGTGGACCGTTTTTTGCCCACACGTCCGGCCAGGGAGTCCTGTGTCAGGTCGCACTCTTCCATAAGCCGTTGCAGACTCAAGGCAATATCTACCGCATTCAGATCCTGACGTTGAATATTTTCCACGAGTGCCATTTCCAGTAAAGTCTGGTCATCCACTTCGCGGATATAAACCGGAACTGTGGTTAATCCGGCCCGCTGGGCCGCCCGGTAACGGCGTTCCCCGCTAATAATAAAGTAGGTGCCGTCCGTCTCTTTTTTTACAGTGATCGGTTGAATAATTCCGAGCGTACGGATTGATTCGGCTAATTCCTCCAACGCTTCTTCGTCGAACAGTGTGCGGGGTTGTGACGGATTCGGGGTAATTTTGGATAACTCCACTTCATCCATCAACGAACGTTTCTTATTTTTTTCGGGCAAATTGACTTTTTCGATCTCGAATATGGATTCCAAACCGCGTCCCAGTCCTTTTGTCTTATTCATTACCTGTATATTAAGGTGTATTACTCTAAAAAACGAATTACCGGCCTTTAACCGAAAAATTAAATGTTGTTTCTCAAAAACTCTTTCGAAAGATTAAGGTAGTTTACCGATCCGGAGGAAGCGGCATCGTGCAGCAACACCGGTTTACCGAAACTCGGAGCTTCACTCAGTCGGGTATTCCTGGGTATTACCGTATCGAATACCAGGTGGCCAAAGTGCCTGCGAACTTCCTCTACTACTTGGTTAGCCAAACGGAGACGGGAGTCGTACATGGTCATCAAAAAACCTTCTATCTCGATGTTCGGATTCAGTTGGCTTTCCGTCATTTTAATGGTATTCAGGATCTTACCCAGTCCTTCAAGGGCAAGGTATTCGCACTGCACCGGAATTATCACACTGTCCGAAGCGACTAACGCGTTGAGGGTCAGTAAACCCAACGAAGGGGAACAATCAATAAAAATATAATCGAAATCGTCCTTAACCGCGGCCAGCATTTTCTTCATACGGAACTGGCTGTCATCCATATTGCGCAGGTCTTCTTCCGCCGCAACAAGATTGATGCTCGATGGAATCAGATACAGATTTTCCAGATCCGCACTCTGCTGAATGGCATCTTTTGCGGACACTTCACCGATCAGGCAGCCATACGTATTATTATCATTAATCTCGAAACCTAACCCGGAAGTGGCATTAGCCTGCGGATCCGCATCCACAATCAGCACTTTCTGCTCCAGGACAGCCAGCCCGGCCGCCATATTGATCGTGGTAGTGGTTTTTCCAACCCCCCCCCTTCTGATTAGCAAACGAAACGATTTTTCCCATAATTTAATATCAATTATCTGGCGAACGAGAGCGTCCCGGATAGAAAGATTAAAGCCACCCATTCATTGCCTGGACACCGTCTATATTCGCGCAAATATACGGCAATTCCTGCGGATAAAAAATAGCAATGGAGTTTGGCAGAAAACTTTCTTTCCTGTTCTCAAAAAAGTAAAAATATTCTGCTTTGGAATGACAACGTAAAGGTAAAAACAGTAACTTTGCGCATCGTTTTTACTGTGAAAATACTAACACAAGTTAAATATGTCGAACATGATCCGCCTGAAAAAAGGCCTCGACATCAAACTCGAAGGAGGCGCGCCGTATAATCTGGCGACGCTGCCGCTGGCCGACAGTTACGCTATCAGACCCGATGACTTTAAGGGGTTTACGCCGAAACTGCTGGTTCAACCGGGTGATGAAGTCAAGGCCGGTTCGCCCTTGTTATTCGACAAGTACCGTCCGGAAATATTGGTGGCCTCACCGGTAAGCGGAACGGTCAGTGCGATTAACCGGGGCGAGAAAAGGAAAATTTTGGAGGTAGTCGTTACCCCGGACGGCCTGAATGAATCCGTCGAAATTGAAATGCCCGTTGTGGGGCTGATGAACCGGGAAGCGGTACTGGACGCTATCCAGCGTGCCGGACTGTGGCCGATGCTGATTCAGCGACCATACGGGGTGATCGCCGATCCGGCGCAGAGACCGAAAGCGATTTTCGTTTCCGGTTTCGATTCTTCGCCGTTGGCCCCTAACATGGATTACGTACTGTCCGGACAGGAAGCCAATCTGTCGGCCGGGATCGAGGCGTTGAAAAAACTGACGCCGGGCAAAGTGCACCTCGGTTTAAAAGCCGAGGGCGACAGCAGCCTGCTGGGGAAGACGCTGAATTTCCTCGACCGGGGAAAAACCACGCCCAAACTCGACCCGAACGAGCCGCCGAGAATCCTGCAAACCGTAAAAGGCGCCGAAATCACTTATTTCGATGGCCCCCATCCTGCCGGAAACGTCGGTGTACAAATCCACCAATTAGACCCGATCAACAAAGGAGAAACCGTTTGGACGATTGACATCCAGAACCTGGCCATCCTCGGCCGTTTCTTCCGCACCGGAAGAGTGGATATGCGGAAAACCATCGCCATCACAGGAACCGCGGTACAGAATCAATTTTACGCCAAAGTGATCGCCGGGGCCAGTATTAAAAGCACGCTGAAGTACAATTTGCCGGAAGACGGGAGTCATTTCCGTATCATCAGCGGCAACGTGCTGACCGGAACCAAAGTAGAAGAAAACGGCTACCTGACCTACTATGCCAACCAAATTACTGTAATCCCGGAAGGCGATTACTACGAACTGGTCGGTTGGATCATGCCCCGTTTCAAAAAGTTTTCCGTATCGAAGACCTATTTCTCCTGGTTGATGCCGTGGAAGAGATACAACCTCGACACGAATCTCAACGGCGGACACCGTGCCTTTATATTTAACGGTATCTACGACAAATACCTGCCCATGGACATCTATCCGGTGTACCTGATCAAAGCGGTCATTGCCGGAGATATCAATAAAATGGAAAATCTCGGTATTTACGAAGTGATCGAGGAGGATATCGCCCTGTGCGAGTTCATCGACCCGTCGAAAACCGAAATGCAGGCCATTCTCCGGGAGGGAATTAACCAGATGATTAAGGAACTCAATTAGACCGAACTGCGATGAAATCAATAAGAAATTATATAGACAAAATCAAACCGAATTTCGAGCCCGGCGGGAAGTTTTCCTGGCTGCACTCGACATTTGACGGGTTTGAGACCTTTTTGTATGTACCTAAAACGGTGACTAAAAAAGGTTCGCATATCCGTGACGCGGCCGACTCGAAACGGCTGATGTTCATCGTGGTAGTCGCGCTGATGCCGGCCCTGTTGTTCGGTATGTTCAACGTCGGATTGCAGCACTTCCGGGCGATCGGTGAAATCACCGTAGCCTCGCCTTACTCCATCGAACTGATCTGGAACTGCTTCTGGTTCGGATTCCTGCGGGTTCTTCCGCTGATTTTGGTTTCCTATATCGTCGGACTGGGGATCGAATTCGTTTTCGCCCAACTGCGGGGACACGAGATCAATGAGGGGTATCTGGTATCCGGAATGCTTATTCCGCTCATTATGCCGGTCGACGTACCGCTTTGGATGGTAGCGATTGCCGTGGCCTTCGCCGTAATCATCGGTAAAGAGGTATTCGGCGGTACGGGAATGAATATCTTTAACCCCGCCCTGCTGGCCCGTGCATTTATATTCTTTGCCTATACCCCGTACATCTCCGGAGAAACGGTCTGGATCGCGGGCATGGGCAAAGGACAGGCCATCGACTCCTTCTCCGGAGCCACTCCTCTGGGCGATATAACCAACGCGCTGGCCGACGGAGCTTCGACGGTAACGTGGAGCAACGGTACTAACGTGTGGGACTGGATCATCGGTACGATCCCCGGATCGATCGGTGAAACGTCCGTGATTGCGATACTGCTGGGAGCGGCCCTGCTGATCCTGACCAATGTGGCGAGCTGGCGCATTATGCTGGCCAGCGTTCTGGGGGCGTGCGGAGTCGGTATCCTGTTCAACCTGATCGGCGGCAATGTGGCTATGGAAGTTCCTTTCTGGCAGCACCTGCTGCTCGGTGGATTTCTGTTCGGTACCGTCTTCATGGCGACCGACCCGGTTACCTCGGCGCAAACCAACACCGGTAAATGGATCTATGGCGCTATTATCGGTATCATGACCGTGCTGATCCGTGTGGTGAACCCCGGTTATCCGGAAGGTATGATGCTCTCGATCCTCTTCATGAACGCGATGGCTCCGCTGGTGGACCACTATGTAGTGGGGGCCAACATCCGTCGCCGGAACAAACGGGTTTCAGTTTCAACCGCTAAATAGGAGGCGTAAAGATGAACACAAGCAGCAACAGTTATACGGTCATATACGCCATCGTAATGGTGGTACTGGTCGCAGTGATCCTTTCCGTAGCGGCATTAAGCCTGAAAGATCGTCAGACCGCCAACGTAAGGGTAGAAAAAATGAGCGACATTCTCCGCTCGGTCGGACGTGGAGCCGAAGTCAAACAGGCGGACGATAAGATCGCCTACATCGAGGCGGAATACGCCAAATACATTACGAATTCCTATACGATCAACACGCGGGGCGAAGTAACACAGGGAACCGACCCGTTCGCCATCGCGCTGGATATGAAGGGGGAATACGAAAAGCCGGCGGAAGAACGTAACCTGCCGATATTCGAAGCCCGGATGGACGACGGAACCACTTATTACGTCATTCCGGTATATGGATCAGGTCTTTGGGGACCGATCTGGGGAAATGTCGCGCTGAAAAGCGATTTTAACACGGTTTTCGGGGTCTCTTTCGGCCATCAGAGTGAAACGCCCGGTCTGGGAGCCGAGATCGCTTCAGAAGTCTTCGAGAGCCAATTCGTGGATAAAACTATTTTCAACGGGGCTAAACTGGTGTCGATCATGGTTATGAAGGGAGCCGGTTCTTCCGCCGGCAACCCGAATGCAGTGGACGCCGTAACGGGCGGTACGATTACCAGCCGCGCGGTTGAGAGCATGATCCAAAGCAATCTGGCCGGATACGAAGCCTATTTCAACAGAATGCGATCGGACGCCGCCCAAGAACCTGTAAATCAGACAAGCCATGAGTAAAGATAAAGAACCTTTGTTTTCAGCCAGAAACAGAAAGGTCCTATTGGGACCGCTTGGCCCGAACAACCCGGTAACGGTACAGATCCTGGGTATTTGCTCCGCGTTAGCCGTAACCGCTAAACTGGAACCGGCGCTCGTGATGGCGCTGTCGGTAACTGTTGTTACCGCTTTTGCCAACGTAATCATCTCATTACTTCGCAAAACAATACCGGAACGCATCCGTATTATCGTACAACTGGTAGTGATTGCTTCCCTGGTAATCCTTGTCGACCAAATACTTAAAGCTTACGCCTACGATGTAAGCAAACAACTTTCGGTTTTCGTAGGACTGATCATTACCAACTGTATCATTATGGGCCGCCTCGAAGCGTTCGCAATGGGCAGCAAACCGTGGCCGGCATTCCTGGACGGGATCGGCAACGGTGTGGGGTACGGAATTATCCTGGTGATCCTCGGCTTCTTTCGTGAACTGCTCGGTAACGGTACGCTATTCGATATCCAGATCATCCCCCAGTCGTGGTACATCGCCAACGGCGGTTTTTACAGCAACAACGGGTTGATGCTCCTTCCCCCGATGGCGCTCATCGGTGTAGGAATCATTATCTGGGTGGTTAATTCACGGAAATACAAAAAGGGATAACCCGATAAGGAACAGAGAACTATGGAAAATATTTTAAGCATATTTGTCAAGTCGATCTTTGTCGACAACATGGTATTCGCCTTCTTCTTCGGGATGTGTTCCTACATCGCCGTGTCGAAGACCGTTAAAACCGCGATGGGACTCGGTATCGCCGTCATTTTCGTGATGCTGATCACCGTTCCGGTCAACTACCTGATCAATAAATACCTGCTCGTTCCGGGTGCCCTGAGCTGGATATCACCCGAATACGCAGGTCTCGACCTGAGCTTCCTGAGCTTTATTATCTTCATCGCCGTGATCGCCTCGATCGTACAGCTGGTCGAAATGATCGTCGAGCGCTTTGCTCCGGCGTTGTATAGCCAGTTAGGCATCTTCCTGCCGCTGATCGCCGTGAATTGCGCCATCATGGGGGGCTCACTCTTCATGCAGGAGCGCGACTACGCCAACATCGGCGAAGTTTCGGCTTACGCGTTGGGATCGGGGATCGGCTGGTGGCTGGCGATTATCGCGATAGCCGCAATCCGCGAGAAGATCGAATACTCGAACGTACCAAAGCCGCTCAAAGGCGTAGGGATTACTTTTATTATCACCGGATTGATGGGGATCGCCTTCATGTCATTCATGGGTATCCAACTGTAAACCAGAAAAGAATCGAGAGAAATGGGATTATCAATCATTTTAGCTATTGTAATATTTCTTAGCATTACCCTGCTGTTGGTTGCGGTTTTGCTTTATGCGAAGAAAAAGCTGATTCCTTCGGGCGACGTAACCATCGACATCAACGGCGGCGAGAAGGTCCTGACTACCACACAAGGCTCTACCCTGCTAACTACCTTGAGCAGCAGCGGCATTTTCCTGCCTTCAGCCTGCGGGGGAGGCGGATCGTGCGGGATGTGTAAATGCCAGGTACTGGAAGGCGGCGGGGAGATCCTGCCGACCGAAGTGAACTTCTTTACCCGCAAGGAACAGGCCGAGAAGTGGCGCCTGGGCTGTCAGGTGAAGGTAAAAAGCGACATGAAAATCCACGTACCCGAAGAGGTGCTGGGGGTAAAAAAATGGGAATGCGAAGTGGTATCGAACCACAACGTGGCTACCTTTATTAAAGAATTCGTCGTAAAACTGCCGGAAGGTGAAACGCTGAATTTCCGTTCGGGCGGTTACATCCAGATCGACATCCCGAAATACGAAAGTATTAAATTTTCCGATTTCGATATCGAGAAAGAGTATCACGAAGATTGGGACAGCATGAAAATGTGGGGTCTGGTGACCAAAAACCCGGAAGATACGTTCCGTGCTTACTCTATGGCTAACCACCCGGCTGAAGGAAACATCATTATGCTCAACATCCGTATCGCCACCCCGCCGTGGGACCGTGCTGCCGGTGCGTTTATGAATGTGAACCCAGGAATCTGCTCGTCTTATATCTATTCGATGAAACCGGGCGACAAGATCACCATCTCAGGCCCTTACGGTGAGTTCTTCGTAAAAGACACCCCGAACGAAAAGATGTTTATCGGCGGAGGCGCCGGTATGGCCCCGATGCGTTCGCATATCTTCCACCTGTTCCACACTGAAAAGACCGACAAGAAGGTCACTTTCTGGTACGGAGCCCGTTCGGCCCGCGAAATTTTCTATCAGGATCAGTTTGAGGCGATCGAGAAGGAATTCCCGAACTTCAAATTCCATATCGGTCTTTCTGAAGCTAAACCGGAAGACAACTGGACCGGCCCAAAAGGTTTTATTCATCAGGTTATCTACGACAATTACCTGAAAGACCACCCGGCCCCGGAAGATATAGAGTACTACCTCTGCGGTCCCGGTCCGATGACGGCCGCCGTATCGAAGATGCTCGATGAATTAGGGGTACCACCGGAAAATATCATGTACGACAACTTCGGTTAGAGTACATCAATAGCCAGGGATTGTCTCTGGCTATTTTTTGTGGTTCTTCTCCATAAGTAATCATCGTTGGAGTTTCGGAGATATCGAATGGTCGAGGGAGGGTATACCGGATAATCCGATTTTAAGAAAAGTTCATCGGGAAATAGGTGTCGGATACCGCTATGGAACAATTGCCCATTTCATCGGTAAACCGGAGGACCAATTAATAAGACGGTAATAATCTGTTACAAAGAAAAACCGGAGACGGCTTATGCCATCTCCGGTTTTTCTTGCTTTGAACCGTCTTATCAGCCCAAAAAACACACGTTTTAATCCCGAAGAAAGTTTTTCAGATTATTATCTTCCAACTCCCGAATGCCCTGGACAACCGACTCCGCATTCAGGATCGCTCCCTGATAAGTATTATGTACACTGTCGTAATAAAGCTTCTCTCGAGCCGCCTCTTCCCCCATCTGATCGATCTTTAATGCGGAAATTTCATTCAGGTCGATAAAATCTACTCCTTCTTCTTCGGCCACCTCCCGGGCCCATTTGGCATAGGTTTTATCATACCGGTTTACCCGTCCGTCCGTATACCGGTTGACCGGCGTAGAAGACAGCACGATCGGGATAGCTCCCTGTGCTTTGGCCTGCCGGATGTACCTGCGCAGATAATGCCCGTAGGTATAAACCGTTTCCTGCCCCCCGGTGGCTTCGAGAGTTACGGTTTTAGATTCCTCCCCGATTCCTTTAAGAGAGGCCCGTGCGCGACCGGTATCTAGTTCTCCCCCATCGTTATGGCCCATTTGTACGAGTACGTAGTCACCCGGCCGGATACCCGGCAGCACGGCTCGCCATAAGCCCTGAGTAATAAATGTCCGACTACTGCGTCCCCCCAAAGCATGGTTTTCTACCGAAATACGTGTCGTGTCCACATAATTATGAAAGAATGATCCCCAGGCCCATTCATTTCCCGAACCGCCTTTACCGTTGCCGTTTTTTACGGTAGAATCACCGATTAAGAAAATCACCGGATTTGTTCCTTTACGGGTTGTTCCTGCTTTAGGGGCATAATACCGATGAGCATCTTCCCAACTGAAGATGGCCCCCGGAGAAGCAACCGGAACGGCCGAGGTGTAATACTGTACTGCGCTGTCATTCATTTGGGAATGCAGTTTTTCCAGCAGTTCCATCATTTCCGCGGCGGCCAACAATACCGGACCGTAGCCATGCGCCGCGTACACATTTACCGGCTGGTGATAATAAAACGCCGGATCGAATGCCATTCCGGTTCCTACGCATGTTCCCAGAACCTGTCCCTCCGGGGTAATTTGAGTCGAGATATATTCCCATCCCAAATGAGCTACAGGACCATATGCCTTGCCATCTATCCAGCCCCGATTAATCGCATGGGCGATACAGTAGGTAAAAATAGCGGTACAGGAAGTTTCCAAATACGAATCGTTTCGGTCGAGTAATTGGTGCCAGGCTCCTTTTCCCGACTGTAACGCGGCCAATCCGCGGATATGTTTTCTCAATAAATTCAGGATATCACTCCGGTCCGCATGATCTTCGGGCAACACATCCAACACTTCACACAGCGTCAGCAAAGCCCAGCCGTTAGCCCGTCCCCAAAAAAACGAAGGATGGTCTTTCATGGACTGCACCCACCCGTGACGAAATAATCCGGTTTCGGGAACCCACATTTTTTCGGCAAACAGGTGGATTTGACGTGTTGCTTCATTAAAATACAACGTATCGCCCGTGATCACTCCCATTTGTGCAATAGCCGGCAGGCTCATATACATATCGTCCAGCCAAACCGTATTTTTATGCGGGCGGTTCCGGGCAAATGTGCGATCCGAGAGACGATATTCATTGTAAAGGATGTAATTCATATAATTATCGATTAGCGGTTGGAGATTTTCAACTCCCGCCTCGCTCTGGGCTTTAATCATAGCGGCACACATGGAACCGGCGTCGTCCAGGGCCTGCGGTTCCATGATCTGCCGCATCTGAGGATCTATCAATCCGACATCCAGCAACGGTTTACGAAACGATTCCGTCATTTGAGCCAGGAAGCTCAACCGTGAACGTACGTATTCGACATAACGTGCATCGTCCGTAATGTCGGCCATCCGCAACATACCTGAATAAACTACCCCCCATTCGTAACTTCCCAGCCGAAAATCTCCGCGTTTTAACTGCGAGTAGCCATCAATCTGAGTATAATCGGTTATTTCCGTGTGGGTCCGCTTATCCTCCACAGCTGCCGGGGTTGTCTGCTCCAAATACACCAACACACGATCTATATCCGATTTGATTACGTTTACCGATAAATCGCCATAAGGCATCCCGTATTCCGGAACCAACAGATGCAACGGCGCA
>Ga0192241_10627_pt1 | contig 14859 bp, 9 predicted proteins | sample Koala_Koa27_I3_FD_131239 | JGI IMG/M metagenome (GOLD analysis project Ga0192241, IMG submission 131239) | Enriched cells from koala feces incubated with labeled cellulose particles, San Francisco Zoo, California, United States - Koala_Koa2-7_I3 ... | reverse complement strand
CGGCCTCCATGCTTAGCTTTGGTCAAACGAAGTGAGATACCCTCTAACCGTAAAATAGATATAAGGAGTCTGCGTTTCTATTCTACTCTCATATACGCCTTCGAAATGATTAATAATCATGCGATTTATCTCATTGCGGATAATCATATCTTGCGATAAGCCCTGACTGGCCAGTAATGTGCCATGTACTTTAATCATCAATTCCGTCTCCTCTTCGTTTACCTCTATAGAAACTTGTAGTTCTTTCCCCGGAATGACAATAGCAAACAAATTATTGAAAACATTCAGCAATCGTGTACCATCGATGTGCGACCAGAATAAAACTGACTTGATTGATAAGAAGCTCTTTCACAGCTTTTCTATGAATGACAGGGAAGTTGCCTGGCAATATGCTTTTTCTGCCGGAGTGGCAAGCAGGAATAATCTTCAATTAGATTATGACAGTGTTGAATATGAAGTGATAAATACCGTCTCTTTAGAAGATATCCTGAATATGAGTAGTGAGATCATAAGTATCCGAGTCAAATGTGATTTCGACTTGAACCTTAAATTATCTTCGTTGATAAAAAGATGTCTTCCTCTTTCCAGTACCCGCTTGAAGCTGCTGTTTGAAAAAGGGTATATTTCTTTACTTTCCGGCAAAACATCTTCCAAGTGTAAGGTAAAGAATGGCGATACTATTTTGATAGATCGAAAAAGCCTGATTGATTTCTTGGGATAAAATCGGTTTTACAGTTTTTTTTAATAGCTTTGTGAAATGATCATTCGCATTCTGTAAAAGAGGTTGTACTATTAAGATTGAAGATATGAAAAAGGTATGTTTATTCGCTTTTATTTTGTTTGCTTGGAGTATCGTTGTGAATGCACAGGAAAGTGATGGACGATACGTTGAAGTGACCGGTTCTTCTGAAATAGAAGTCGTTCCGGATGAGATTCATTTTCTGATTCAGATTAAGGAGTATTGGCAAGAAGAATACACCGGTAAATCAAAAAAAGAAGAAGATTTCCGGACGAAAGTGCCATTGGCAATGATAGAGAAAGATTTGCGTAAAAGTTTGCGCAAAATAGGAATAACGGATGATGCTATCCGCACACAGGAAATAGGAGATTATTGGCGCCAGAGAGGAAAGGAATTTCTGATAGGTAAGCAATTGGATATCCGGCTTACGGATTTTGAGCAGATTAACTCTATTATTCGTTCGGTCAATACGTGGGGAATTGAGTCCATGCGCATCGGAGAACTCAAACATAAGGATTTGCCAATGTATCGGAAACAGGGTAAGATTGAAGCACTGAAGGCTGCCCGTGAGAAAGCATCTTATCTGGTGGAAGCGATGGGGCAGCAGTTGGGTGAAGTGATTCGTATCATCGAACCTGCCGATAATAACATAAGCCGTTATCTTCCTTTCGAGGCGCAGAGCAATGTAAGCATGGGTACGGCAGCTACCGAGCAGTACCGGGTTATCAAGCTACGGTATGAAATGACGGCTCGTTTTGCCATTCAATAAAAATAGTCTATCTTTGTCGCATGACAAGAAATAATAAATCGGATTTGGTTTAGTAAACAATCTGTGTTGCTGATACAGATTGTCCTTTCGTTTGCTCTCGGATGATTCCTTCCGGGAGTACTCTTTATGTCTTTATAAATTCAATTTTTAACTTGCGTACAAGGGTGCTAAAAGCATCGTGGTGCTTTGTAACGTGTGCGCTGTATACATTAAGATCATGAATAACGAAAATCAAACAATTCACAAATTCGACGTTAATTTAAACTGGTATGGCTGGAATGATAAACTAAGCCGACTAAAACAAGAATCACTCTACAGCACTCTTCCTCATGGACGTATATCCATAGTACACCGTACCTGCTACGAGGTCGTTTCCGAAAACGGATTGTTGCAGTGTGAACTCACGGGAAACATGATGTATGGGAAATCTGATGCTGAATTACCCTGTACGGGTGATTGGGTGCTTTTTCAACCATTTGATGAGAATAAAGGGATTATTGTCGATATACTGCCTCGTGAGCGGACATTGTATCGCAAGAAAAGCGGTACAATTGCCGATAAGCAGGCCATTGCTTCTTACGTCGATAAAGCATTTATTGTGCAGAGCCTTGACGATAATTTCAATGTTCGCAGAGTAGAACGTTTTATGGTTCAGGTATTGGAAGAAAATATCAAGCCTGTATTGGTACTTAATAAATCCGATTTAGATTTTGACAGGCAGAGTGTTGAAGAACAAATAAAGCATATCTCCAATCAGATACCCGTATTTTTTACGAGTATTCATCAACCCCAAACGATTCTCCGGCTGCGGGAATCCATATCAGAAGGAGAAACTGTTGTATTTGTCGGTTCTTCGGGTGTCGGGAAAAGTTCTCTGGTAAATGCACTCTGTGAAAAATCTGTGTTACTTACCACCGATATAAGCCTGTCCACAGGAAAAGGCCGGCATACATCGACCCGTCGGGAAATGGTGTTGATGAATGATTCGGGTGTTTTAATCGATACTCCGGGTGTGCGTGAATTTGGCTTGGTTATCGACAATCCGGATTCACTGGCCGAAGTACTTGAAATCTCTGACTATGCAGAATCGTGCCGTTTCAAAGATTGTAAGCATATCAACGAACCGGGTTGTGCTGTTTTAGAAGCAGTCAATAGCGGTGTATTAGACTATAAAGTTTATGCAAGCTATCTGAAACTTCGCCGGGAAGCGTGGCACTTTTCTGCTTCCGAACATGAGAAACGTAAAAAGGAGAAGTCCTTTACAAAACTTGTAGAAGAAGTAAAGAATCGTAAGGCAAATCGCTGATTTCTATTTAAACGATGCAGGTATTGGAATTTATTTTTTCTTCAAAAGAGCAAAAAAGTTTTAGCTGCGCAAAAAGGCTGCGCACCACTGCATCTATCTTTGTCGAAGAAACAAGAAAACAGGTCAAGTACGGGTTACTTCAACAACTCATTTAAGGTATGGAAATCACTCATACGATTATCCGTTTTCCTGTTTCGCAAAGGGGCAGTAGCTCAGTGGGTAGAGCATCATCTTTAATCTTGAGATTATCCTGATGAAAAAGGTCAATTAAGATTTACTCCTATCCCGTGACCGTCGTCGGTTCGACTCCGACCTGCTCCACAAAAAAATATATAGAGGTAGGACAGCAGCTTCGGGATTATCTGAAATGAGGTCAACCGGGGCTTACTTCTTAACGGTGGATAACGCTGGTTCGAATCCGGCCTGTTCTACCTCTTTTTATCAACTAAGGTCAAGGAAGACTTACTTCAAAACCGCAGGAATGCTCCATTGATTCACAGTCTTCCGATTACCTTACTTAAAAAAACAAAGTTATGAATAAAGATTTGTTGAAAGTGTCTATCAGGCAGAATGCAATCTATTTGCCTTTGATAGAAGGAGAGAAAAAGCAGGAAGAGTTGACTTCGACTACCATTGCATTGGTAGCCCAACTCCGTAAAGTAGGATATAGCTTGTCCGAAGAACTGCTGCATGCTGTTAATCAGTTATATCCGGCTCAACAGATGATGATTCTTCAGGTGATGAAAGAAGCATTGGGTGTGACGCTAAACTGGGCTCCATTGGTGAAAGGGTGGGATGTACCTACCGGAGAAACGCGTTTGGATCATCTGGTTACATGGATCGCTAACCTGTTTAATACCCCCAAAGGCGTTAAACTACCTTGCGGACACGTGATCCCTGATAATACATTCCCTATGGAACGATACAATGGTTGTCCGTTCTGCGGAACTCCGTTCCAAACGGCTACTACGGAATACTTCGGACAGGGAAGTAAACTGAAAGTGCTGGAACTTTGGCAGGACAAGGAGCTGAATGCTTTTTTCTGTGACTTGCTTGAATCGCGTACGGCTCTTGATGTCACACAAGCAGATAGCTTGAAAATGATGCTTGGCGAACTTCCGTTACCGGCAGTCGGAATCAAAATGAAGGAGACATTGATGTTGGTGATAGATACATTGGTGGAACAGGATAGAGCGCAGGAAGCGCAAATCTATTTCTCTACTCCGAATGATATATTGCGTTATCTGTGGTATAAGAAAACCGGATTCCTGCAAATCATAGAGCCTAAGACTATTATCCGTAAAACAGGTAGAAACAACACACATATATGTGGAGTTTTGGATAAAAGTCGTTCGGCAGCTCAAGCGAAACGTGAGGAGTTGAAGTTGAAATATACGCGTCGTGAATGTAAAATGGTAGCTCTTTGGTTGAACAACCTGACAATGGCTCCGGAGAAGGCTTGCGAAATCATGCATCCGAAAAGAGAGATGTGGGTACGTATGATACGTGCGTTGCGTCTGGCGGAATATGCCCGTAAGCCGGAATTCGGAAATTTGAAGGAATTGATGGATATATTCTACCGCGAGGCATATACCGTTTGGCAGGGAGAAGTGGAGCGCAACCGTTTGAAGGCGGATGCGGAACAGACATTTGCTTTGTTAAAGCAGCGACCGGGTATGTTTGCACGTTCTTTATTTGCGAATATGCTTTGGTTCGGAGCGGAAGAGACGTTGGCTGCATTTAAAGAAGTGGTTCATTTGTTGCCGGCACGTTTGGTCGTTACTTTGGGTATGTATGCGGAGAGCTACTTTGAACCGGGACGTAAGAGAATGGTGAAACCTTTAGGGGGGAATGCTCTTTTGATAGAACCACACTATTTGGTGGGGCTGTATATGGAGGATCAGCTAAAAGCGATGGTGAAGGATGTGCAGGATTTGTGTAAGGAAGTCGTAGCTGCCCGTTTCGCCGGTGTAGCTGCCGGAAGTGAAAACAAAAGTATGTATATTGACCCTATATTGTTCCATATCCCGTTGTCTATCGGCGATCGTAGCGAAACAATTCAGGATACTTCCTGTGCTTTGCAGGGAACACGTTTTCCGGTAGAGGGGGATAAAGTGCGGTTGTTTATGCAGTGGGGAAAAGGGCTTCCGGCACAGCATCTTGATATGGACTTGAGTTGTCATATTGCTTTGCCTTCCACAACAGAAGTTTGTTCTTACTTCAACTTGCAGGCTATTGGTGCTAAACATAGCGGGGATATCCGAAGTATTCCTAATAAGAAAGGTACTGCCGAATATATCGAGCTGGATTTGAACGAACTGAACCGTGTAGGTGCGGAATATGTTGCTTTCACTTGCAATGCATATAGCAACGGGACTATCTCTCCTAATTTGGTGGTAGGTTGGATGAACTCTGCCTATCCAATGAAGATATCGGAAAGAACAGGAGTAGCTTACGATCCTTCTTGCGTGCAACATCAGGTACGTATTTCCCAAAGTTTGCAGAAAGGACTTGTTTTCGGAGTTCTGAAAGTGAAAGAACGGGAAATCGTTTGGCTGGAAATACCTTTTGGTGGACAGACGATTCTTTCTTTGGATACACAGACCATCGAAAAGTATCTGGATAAACTGGAAGCGAAAACAACTGTCGGTGAACTGTTGACTGTCAAAGCGCAGGCACAGGGATTGAAGTTAGTTGATATTCCGGAAGCGGACGAGATATATACTCGTGAATGGGCATTGAATACTGCCGCTGTGACTAAATTACTGTTAGGTGATTAAATTCTTGGGAGGAATTGTCTTTTTCTTCCTAAGATTTAAAGGTCGTATCGCATAAAGTTATACCTTTGCATGCGATAGATTAATCGTCTGACAGCTGTTGAACTTTCGTCTGACAACTGTTATCTTTCCGTCTGACAACTGTCAGACGAAAAAGATACAGCTGTCAGACGATTATTTTTATATGAACTGAAGATTAAAGTTCAATGAACAGACGATTAAATATACGCAGTGAAAGTAATAAATGTATGAACTAATAAAAAGATATACTTATGAGTGCTCAATATGATTTGTATGAAACGCCGGATCCTGATAGTACCGGAGAACAAAAGCCTTTGCATGCCCGTATCGTTCCAAATGGAACTTACTCGAAAAAAGAATTCCTGGAACGTGTATCTCGTTCTTCCCAGACTTTTAACTATAACGTGATAGATGCGGTAGTAGGAGTTGTATTGGATGAACTTGCCGAAACGTTAGCGGAGGGATATATCGTAGAACTTGGCGAACTCGGGCATTTCAGCATCTCTTTGAAATGTACGCATAAAGTAATGACTAAACGGGAGATTCGTGCCGAATCAATCTGTTTTGATAACGTGCATTTGCGCACTTCCAAAGAGTTCAAAAGGAAGATTAAACGTGAGATAGAGTTGGAACGTGTGGATAAATCCAGACACTCTTCTCAAAAAGTGGAATTTTCTATGGAGCAACGCCAGCAGCTTTTACAGGAATTTCTAAAGAAAAATGGTGGTATTACCCGATTGGAATATAGTAGCCTGACCGGACTTTCCCGGCTGAAAGCAATAGATGATTTGAATACTTTCATTGAGAAAGGGATTCTTCGTAAACGTGGAGCTGGAAGAACCGTGTTTTATGTCTGGCAACAAGAGCAATAATAATCAATTCAAAGATTTCTTCTTGTTATTGCTAACAATTTTGTACCTTTGTTTGTCTATAGAAAAAACAGTAGGATTATGGCAAGAATAACAATTCCTTATGCAGTAGCAGATTTCATAGAAATGCGTGAACGTGGTTTCTATTACGTAGATAAGACCCAATATATAACTAAGCTTGAAGATTATAAGGCTCCTGTATTTCTGCGTCCCCGTCGCTTTGGGAAGAGTTTGTTAGTCTCTACTCTAGCTTGCTATTATGACCGTACGAAAGCGCATCGGTTTGACGAACTGTTTGGAGGAACTTGGATTGGTAATCATCCGACAAAAGAACATAACCGTTATATGATAATCCGTTATGACTTCTCCGCAATGGTAATGTCAGACCATATTCAAGGGCTGGCACAGAATTTTAATGACCTGAATTGCGGTCCGGTAGAAGTAATGGTAGCACATAATCGTGATTTGTTTGGTGATTTTGAATTTAGCAATCGTGGCGATGCATCTAAAATGCTGGAAGAAGTGCTTACTTACGCCCGCTCTCACGAACTGCCTAAAGTTTATATTTTGATTGATGAATATGATAATTTCACCAATCAATTACTTACTGCCTATAATAACCCACTCTATGAAGAAGTTACTACTAATGACAGCTTTCTGCGTACTTTTTTTAAAGTAATTAAAAAAGGTATTGGTGAGGGGAGTATCCGTACTTGTTTTTGTACAGGTGTGCTGCCCGTCACTATGGATGATTTGACCAGTGGATATAATATTGCAGAGATATTGACTCTTGAGCCTAATTTCCTGAATATGCTTGGGTTTACATACGAAGAAACAGAAACATATCTACGTTATGTACTGGATAAATACTCTACGGGACAGGAGCGTTTTGACGAAATCTGGCAACTAATTGTAAGCAACTACGATGGCTACCGTTTCCGTCCCAATGGAGATCGGTTATTCAATGCCACTATCCTTACTTACTTCTTCAAGAAATTTGCAGCCAATGCCGGCAGTATTCCGGACGAGTTGGTAGATGAAAATCTACGTACTGACATTCATTGGATTCGTCGGTTGACTCTTTCGCTGGATAATGCGAAAGCGATGTTGGATGCATTGGTAATTGACGATGAACTGCCTTATAATGTGGCTGATCTTGCCAGTAAGTTTAATAAGAAAAAGTTTTTTGATAAAGAGTTTTATCCCATTAGTTTGTTTTATTTGGGAATGACAACGTTGAGGGATAAATTTGTGACAACATTGCCCAATATGACGATGCGTAGTGTATACATGGACTACTATAATCAACTGAACAAAATAGAAGGTAATGCACAACGTTATGTCCCTGTGTATCGGCACTATGATTCCAATCGAAGCCTGGAACCACTCGTTCAGAATTATTTCGAACAATATTTGGGACAATTTCCAGCACAAGTTTTTGATAAGATCAATGAAAACTTTATCCGGTGTTCTTTCTACGAACTGGTGTCACGTTATTTAAGTAGTTGTTATACCTTTGCCATCGAACAGAATAATTCAGTAGGCCGATCAGACTTTGAAATGACCGGTATTCCCGGTACGGATTACTATATGGATGATCGTGTGGTCGAATTTAAATACTATCGTATGAAGGAAGCTGAAAAGATGCTTGCACTTTCCGAGCCTCTTCCCGAGCATGTGGAACAGGTGAAAAGATACGGTGAAGACACTAAGAAAAAGTTTCCCAATTATAATGTGCGGACATATGTGGTGTACATTTGTGCTAATAAGGGATGGAAATGTTGGGAAGTATGAGACAATAAAATCTGCAATATTGCACTAACTGTTTATGAAAAATGAGAGTCATATTATCTCTCGAATGATTTCCGGAGATATAAATGCTTTTAAACTTCTTTTCGATCGTTACTATTCTCAAGTGCGTTTTTTCACATTGGGGATAGTGAAAGATTCTTTTGTTGCCGACGATATAGCCCAAAATGTATTTATCAAGGTCTGGACAAAAAGAGAACTGATTGATTGCGAGCGGAAGTTTAACAACTATTTGTATTCCATCACAAAGAATGAGATAACAGATTATTTCCGTTCTTTAGTCATTTCAGAACCCTTGGAAAGCATCTCTTATCTGAAGGATAGCGATCATACAGATGAAATGATAGAAAGTGTTTATGATCTGTCTCATATTAAAGAACTGGTAATGAAAGAGGTGGATAATATGCCGCCGCAGCGTCGTGCAGTATTTGTAATGAGTCGTTTGCAAGGATTGTCTAATGATGAGATAGCCTCTGAACTAGGAATATCCAAACGCACGGTAGAACGCCATCTGAATATAGCATTGCACATACTTCGTGAAAAACTGGGAGGGTTTCTTTATTGGATTGCTGCTTTGTTTATTCTTTCACTTTGATTTTAATTTTTCCGCTCTGCCATACTACTTTCTGTTACACCTCTATCCTTCAATTAATGGTTTATAAATGTTAAAGTCGAAAAAGCATTGGGTGTACTTTTCATAGCTTCCGTATATCAGATATAACCAGATAATACGAAGAAAAATGAAACTCTTACCTCCCGGAATATTGAAAGACTATTTCTATAACTTGAAGAAGGATATCACTTCAAGTGCATTTGGACGATGGTTCATAGAGAATGAGTCTAAACCGGAATTCGATCAGGAATTGCAAGAAATTTGGAAAGAATCGTCTCAAGTAGCCTGTGACCGGGAAATGACCTCTTCTGCCTTTGTGAAGGTCTGTGAAGCTATTGGCGGAGTAGCTCCGTCTCCTCAAAAGAGTACATTCACGAGAACAATACATTATCTGATACGTGTTGCAGCTATTCTGTTTATTCCTTTATTGGGAGCTACTCTTTATCTATATCTGGATAATAAGGAATCACAAGTCAACTGGATAGAAGTCTATGCCGAATATGGGCAAAAGAAAGAAGTTGTTTTGCCCGACCAGAGTAAAGTCTGGCTGAATTCCGGTACACATATTATCTATCCCGAACGGTTTACCCAAGTTCGCCAGATATTTGTTAGTGGAGAAACCTTTCTGGAAGTGACAAAAGATCCGGAACGTCCTTTTATTGTAGATACAAAAGATTTAAGCATCAAAGTACATGGAACAAGATTTAATGTACGTTCTTATACGGAAGATAAAGGCACGGAAGCCACACTGCTTGAAGGAAGTATTTCTTTGTTGGTAAAAGGAGATTTAAATCAGCATGATATTTTCCTTGTTCCGGGTGAGAAAGCCATACTGGATAAAAAACAAGTTAAACTTGAAAAGTTTGACGTCGATGGGTATCAATCCTGGCGAAACGGACAGTATACATTCAGAGACAAGACACTGCAAGAGATTATAACGGAACTTCAACGTCTGTTCAATGTTCAGATTGTGATAAGGGATAAAGCGCTACTCAAAGAAATTTTCTTTGTCACATTTGCCCAGGGACTTTCTTTGGATGAGATGCTCGAAGCATTGAATATAGACAATGAATTATGTATCAAGCGAGATCAGGATATTATTGAAATTTCAAGAAAGACGAGATAGACAACCCAGTTATTAACCTTAAAATACATGTGCGGAATGGATGGATAAACAAATAAAAAAATAAACGAGAAAGTGGTTGCGACACTTTCCCGTTTTGGAAATCAGTTAACAAAATTAATTATTAACTTAGATCATTGCCAAAGGTATGAAATATCATGAAAAACCGGCTCATTTTAGAGAGCTATTTAGCAATCTTTTACCAATTCTATTGGCGCTATTTATCTGGACGAATCCGGTATTGGCGCAGAATAATGGAGAACTTATCACGCTTAGTCTCAAAAATAAGACAATTGGTGAGGCGTTGGAAACAATCAATAAGCGATACAACTACACGTTTGTTCTTCGAACACCGGATATTGATACAAAAAGAAAAGTTTCAATAGACGCCAAACAACAAAAGATCGAAGATGTACTGAATAACCTGTTCCGGGGGCAGGATGTCTCTTTCGATATCAATAACAAGACTGTCCGTATCTCCAAGAATGTCAGGCAGAAAGACGCAGAATCTACACAGGCGGCTACTGCCAGAAACGTGACAGGACAAGTTACGGATAGTTCCGGCGAACCGATGATAGGTGTCAGTGTGATGGTGAAAGGAAGTAATAATGGAGTGGTGACCAATATGGATGGTAAGTACGAAATCAAAATCGATCATCCTAATCAAGTACTTCAATACTCTTTTCTCGGTTATCTGTCCCAGGAGAAAAGAATCGGAGACAACCGGATGCTGAATGTAACTTTAGAGGAAGATGTGAAGAAACTGGATGAGGTAGTTGTAGTAGGCTATAGCGTACAGAAGAAGAAAGATATAACGGGAGCTGTATCTACTGTTCTGGCAAAAGATATAGAAAATATTCCCGTGAATGATTTCGGTTCGGCACTTGCCGGACGTTCTCCGGGAGTACAAGTTATCACCCCTTCGGGAAAGCCGAATGAAGGTTTCTCTATCCGTGTCCGGGGAGCTACGTCTATCAATGCAGGAAACGAACCTTTGTATGTGGTGGATGGAGTGCCGACCAGTGACACAAAAACGATCAACCCTTCCGAAATAGAAAGTATTACGGTATTGAAAGACGCTTCTTCTGCTGCAATCTACGGAAATGCAGGTGCAAATGGGGTAGTACTGATTACCACCAAAAGAGGCCGGAAAGGTGAAGCGCAAATTGAGTTGAATGCTTACTATGGCTTTTCGGAACGTGCCAAGAGAATAGATGTCTTGAATAAAGATGAATATCAGGATTTACTTTCCGATTTGGGATATCCGGCCATGGATACATCCGTGTATAATGCCAATATCGACTGGCAGGATGAAATGTTTCGCAATGCGGCCATGCAGAATTATCAGTTATCCATTTCCGGTGGAAACGAAAAATCCCTTTATTACATTTCAGCCGGATTTATCAAACAGGATGGTATTGTCAAACCATCTTCGTTTGAACGTATGAATTTTAAGATCAATCTGGAGCAGGAATTGAAAAAATGGGTAAAGATCGGAACGAACCTAAGTTACAGTAAGATCAATGATGTCGATGTTTCGGATGGAAATTCCGAGACCGTTATTCTGCAAGCCATCACCACTCCATCTGTGGTAGGTAAATATAATGCGGACGGAACATTTCCTACGCTACCGTTTTTGTCTTCTTTGGAGAATCCTTTAAGTGCGGTAGAGTCATATACTCGTGATTATGTATATCATAAATTGTTGGGTAATCTCTATGCGGAGATTTCTTTTACCCCGGATCTGAAGTTAAAAACAAGTATGGGTATCGAAATGGGTGCTTCCCGGTACAAGGAATTTCTGGACCCGTTCAGTTCAGCTTGGGGACGTAACCAGCAGGGACAAGCGAGTTATAACACTTCGTTAAATTACAAATGGATCAACGAAGAAATTCTGACTTATAGCAAGAAGATAGGCGATCACAGTTTCTCAGCTTTGGCAGGGTTTGTAGCTTCCCGTTATGTGGGAGAATCGGCAAACAGTTCTATACGTGGATTCTCTGATAATAAAATACATTCAATGAACGCCGGAACTGTATTAAACAAGCCCAGTGAAGATTATGGTGCATCTACCAATGCTTCTGTATTGGGGAGAGTGACCTATGACTACCAGAATAAGTACCTCGCCACTGTCAATTTCCGTGCCGACGGTTCTTCCAAGTTTGGTGTGAACAACCGTTGGGGATATTTCCCTTCCTTCTCTTTGGGATGGAGACTGACTGGGGAGGAATTTATGAAACCATTGGATTGGTTGAGTGATTTGAAACTGCGTGTCGGCTGGGGGCAGGTTGGTAATGACCAGGTGGGTTATTATAGTTCCTATGGAATTTATGGAATAGGAGCGAATTATAATATGGATGGCGTTATTCTACCGGGATATTATCAGAGCCAGATAGGTAATGATAAGCTACGTTGGGAGAGGACTACCCAAACAAATGTGGGACTCGACTTTTCTTTCCTTAATGGAAGAATAACGCTGACTGCCGATGCATACTATAAGAAAACAACCGATTTGTTACTAATGGTAAAACTGCCTCAAACTTCCGGATTTGATTCGGGTATGCAGAATGTAGGTAGCGTGGTTAATAAAGGACTGGAGTTCCAACTGACTACCCGTAACCTGACCGGAGAGCTGAAATGGACAACAGATTTCAATATCTCTACTAATAAGAATGAGGTGACAGATATGGCAGGAAGTCCTGCTATCTTTACCGGATCACTTGATAAGAAAATCTCCGGAAATGTGTCTATCATTCAGAAAGGACAGGCTTTAGGTTCTTTTTATGGTTTTCAGGCAGCAGGAGTAAACCCGCAAAACGGACGTATGATGTACGAAAAGGCTAACGGAATGTTAGTGTATGAAGAAGATTTGAGTGCAGATGAAGACCGCCGGATCTTAGGTTGTGCGCAGCCGAAATTTTTGTATGGCATCAACAATGTCTTTTCATATAAGAATTTTGACCTGTCTTTCTTCTTTCAGGGTTCATACGGGAATGATATTTATAATGCCACCCGTATGTTTACCGAAGGAATGTTCGACTCCCGCAACCAGTCCGACCGTGTCCTGATGCGTTGGCGTAATCCGGGAGACTACACTACTGTGCCCCGTGCGGAGAAAGATAAATACCCGGCTATTTCTTCCCGTTTTGTAGAAGACGGATCTTACTTTAAACTGAAAAATGTGAAACTGTCATATACTTTGCCGCGTTCGTTGACCCGGAAGGCGTTGATGGACAGAGTGACGGTCTATATATCAGGAGATAACCTGGTGACTTTTACCAATTACAGAGGTTATGATCCTGAAGTGAATATCGGTGGGGGTAGTTCTTCGGCTATGGGAATCGACCAAGGTGTTTTCCCCCATGCGAGAACTTATATTCTGGGAGCTACTATTGTATTTTGAGCATTGTTCAACTCATTAAATCTAAAAAAGACATGAAACAGATATATTCTATATTTATATCCGCAGCTTTGCTGCTCAATGTAGGGCTGACCTCCTGTGATAGTTTCCTGACAGAAACACCACGGGGAGAACTGACCGAAGCCAATGCTTTTACTTCCATAAAAGATGCGGAAGCACTGATTATCAGTTGCTATGACGGAATACAGAAAGGGCATGAAGAATATTATATGTGGTATTACATGATTCTTGCAGACTGTTTTGCGGATAATGCATACAGTGGCGGTGATGATGTGGATATCAATAATGTGTTCTTGCGCGACCTGACTCCCCGTAATGCGGTTGTTATGAAATCATGGAAGTCACTTTACGGAAGTATTATGCGTTGTAATGTAGCTTTGAAATATATACCTCAAATTAATGATTCGTTATTGGACGCAGAAGCTTTTACCGGAGTGAGTAAACGTGAAGAAATGCTTGGAGAAGCTTCCTTCTTGCGGGCGTTGCATTATTTTAATTTAGTAAAGACTTGGGGATGTGTGCCTGTTGTGACTACTACGGGAAGCACTGCTCCGGCTGATGTGCAAGTGCCTCGTGCCGATTCGGAAGAGGAAGTTTATGCACGTATCATTGAAGATTTGGAATTTGCGTTGACCCGTTTACCGGACAAGCGTGCTACGGAAGCTGAAACCAGGGGATTTGCCAGTAAAGGGGCGGTTAACGCTTTGTTTGCAAAAGTGTATGCAACGAAAGGTGCACCCGGCAATGTAGAATGGGATAAGGTGAAGACCTATTCGGAAGCAGTGATGAATTCGCCGGTATACCGATTGGTGGATACGTATGACCATCTGTTTGACGATGAACATCGTAATAATAGTGAGACGATTCTGGCTGTACAGTATATTGCCAACAGTACGGAAAATAATTACGTACCTGTTCTTCTATTGCCTCCTTCCATGACAGAGCAGAATTGGCGTAAATATCTGACACCTTCCCAAAGTTTGCTGAAAGCTTTTGATGACGAAGGAGATCAGGTTCGTAAAAACTCTACGGTCATCTTTGAGGACATTAATAATATTTGGTTCGACCAGTATTATGCGCAACTGAAGAATGGACAATGGGAAACCCGTACATTGCCTTTCCCTTACAAGTGCAGGGCAAAGAATCGGGTAGGATGGGATTGCGGAGACTTGATCTATATTTTCCGTCTGGCTGATATTGTTCTGTTGCATGCAGAAGCAGTCAATGCTTTGTCCGGTCCGGCAACTGCAATAGCGGAACCCAATCTGCAAAAGATTCGTACTCGTGTCGGACTTCAGGAATTGAATGCCAGTTCAAGAGAAGAACTGACCCGGCTCCTTTTGAAAGAAAGACGCTTGGAACTGGCTTACGAAGGAGAGCGATTCTTTGATTTGAAACGTTATGGAATTGCT
>Ga0192241_10617_pt1 | contig 14977 bp, 16 predicted proteins | sample Koala_Koa27_I3_FD_131239 | JGI IMG/M metagenome (GOLD analysis project Ga0192241, IMG submission 131239) | Enriched cells from koala feces incubated with labeled cellulose particles, San Francisco Zoo, California, United States - Koala_Koa2-7_I3 ... | reverse complement strand
TGCGGTAGTTGGAAGGATTACCCATTAAACCTTCCAGCTGATCCATGTGATAAATATAAGCGCTTCCGGACTTATTGGGGGTTTCATCCAGGAAATCCGAACAACCCGCCAGCACGGCGGCAAGTACCGGCATTGTATATAAGAATATTTTTTTCATATCGCAGTTCATTTTATTTCAGGTTAAATTTAAGGCCGAAAGTAAAGGTAGACATCGGTTTGATACCGCCCACGGGATAATCCGGGTCCATATCTTTATTCGAGGACCAGATAATCCCCAGGTTCCGGGCTTGCATGAATACGTTCACTTGACTGAACATCCGTTGTTTACCCAACAGGCTCTGCGGCAGTTCGTAGCCCAGGTATACTTCGTTCAGGCGGATGTGGTCGCCTTTGGCGTAGGCGGCCGTAGTGGCGGTGTGCAGGTTCGACATGTACATCCAGGTCGATCCGGTATCGAATACGGTCTGATTGGCATCGTTCCACAGCGGCAGTACGGAATACGAACCTTGTTTGTCGTATCCCTGGGTGTGGATGGTCTGGCCGTTTCCAGCGCTTTGGAATAGTGGGCCGCATCCTGGCGGCTGCTGTACGAATTGCCTTTTGAAAAATAGTATCCGAATTTGCCGGTTACCATGAACGACAGGGTAATGCCTTTATAGGTAAAGGTATTCGTGAAACCCAGGTGCGAGGAAGGGGTACGGTTGCCCAGGAAGTAAGTCCAGTTGTAATCCTCTACCCTTTCACCGGCCGCTCCGTTGACCGTGTCGTAATAATGGGTCGTCGCACGGCTGTCCACCACCTCCCGGGTTCCGTCTTTGCCCTGCAGGATCACATACCCTTCGGGGGTATAACCGACCGCTTTGTAAGCCCACACTCCGTTGATGGAATATCCGGGATAATAGGTCGGCTGGACCGAAGTATTGATCACGTTGTATTCCTTCACTTCGTTTTTGTTGTAGGAATAATTCAGCGATCCGTTCCATTGGAGACCCTCGACGATCCGCAGACGCGTACCGAGCGCCACTTCCACCCCGTTATTGTTCACCACGGCATTGTTGAAAGTGGCCGAACTGGTCCCCTGCGTAATGATCGGCACAGTGGCTGTGGAGAGTACGTCGTAGGAGTGTTTGCGGTAATAGTTTACCGTACCGTGCAGTTTCCCGTCCCACATCCGGAACTCCAGACCCACATCGAAGGTGCGTGATTTTTCCCACGTGAGCGAAGCGTTTCCACGGGCCGAAATCGAGTTATACGGCTCGTTGTTGGAGTATTGTATGCTCCCCGAACTGGTGCTGACCGTGGTAATGGCCGAAGCGCGGTATTTTCCGGCGGCGAAACCGGCCTCGCCGACCGCCGTGCGGAACTTCAGCATATTGAGCCACGGCACCTGTGTCAGGAAGTCTTCCCCGGACAGCAGCCACACACCGGCCACCGACCAGAAGGGAGAGAATTTGTCCCGGGTCTCCCTGGCCTGGAAGTTCGAAGCGTCCGTACGGGCGCTCGCCGTCAGGGTATATTTTCCGTTGTAGGTATACGCAGCGTTGGCGTAAGCCGAGAAATAGCGGTCCTCATACGTGTAAAGGCCTCCCGGAGCCTTGTAGGGCATGCGTACCTGATTGCCGAAAATATCGGTAAAATACGAGATATAATCGGTCGTGGAAAGGACCGAATTGGTATTCTCATTGTATCCGTAGCGCCAGATCGTAGCATCGTTCTTTTGCGTGGACGACATCACTTCGGTACCGGCGGAAAACACCACATCGTGCAGTCCGAAACTCTGACTGTAATCGGCCTGCGCACGGAAATTATAGCCTTCGTACGTATTCCCCCTGTCGTTGAAAATACCGCCCGCGTCGAAATACGAATCGTACAGTCCGGTGGCCGGGTTCAGGGTCGAATAGAGGTTATAATAGTTGCGAACCAGGTAGGAATCCGGTTTATAATACATGTGCGACTTGTACTGGTTGCGTTCGTATTGACCGCTCACCCGGAGGTTCAATCCGGCGATAAGCCGGTAATTGATCGCCGCGTTGATACGGGTGGTAAAGCGGTCGGATGTATTATCCATGGCTTTGCTGTCCTGGACCGGGTTATAGAACCAACTGGCCGGGGTTTTACCCTCGTAGTCGGACATCAGTATGGGATAGTAAACCGTCGAGGAGGTGCTTAAGGTATTGTCCGTAGCGCCGGTAGCGGCGGACGGGGCGGCGATATGGTTGTAATTCCCCTGATCGTCCCGAATCCGGGTCCACGGACTGATGCTGTTTTTCAGGGCGGTCATCGGCACGGCGTTGTTGTTCTGTTTGCTGAAGCTGGTATTGACCCCCAGGTCCAGGGTTACGCGTTCGTGCAGTTTGAAGCTGTTCATAAAATTGAGCATGATCCGCTGGTTGTCGTTGCCCCGCTGGTAGGTATCTTCCTTGTCGTAGGCCGCCGAAAAGGAATAATTCATATGCTCGCTGCGTCCCCGTATGGAAAGGTTATACTGTTGGGTAACGGCATTGCGGTAGACCAGTTTATTGAGTTCGTTTTTCCATTTGCCGTTGTCAGCGAGCATCTGCGCTTTGCGGCTGTCGAATTCGGCCTGCGTGATGTGGCCCAATTCCAGTTCGAGCATGAGCGCGGCCGCATCGTTGATGTAGACATAATTCGGTTCGGTCGGGTAATTATAGGGGTTGTTCCAGGTGCTCTGGTAGCCGGAATAGTATTTCCGGAGGTTTTCCATGTATCAGAAGGTGGTCTCGGTATCCGCCATATCGAAGGCATATCCCAGGTCGGGTTTCGAACTGACCGATACGTGGCCGCTCACGCTGATGTTGGGTTTTCCGGCCGCTCCTTTGCCTTTTTTGGTGGTAATGACGATCACCCCGTTGGCCGCGCGGGCTCCGTAGATCGAGGTGGCTGCCGCATCACGCAGTACGGTAACCGTTTCCACATCATTAGGGTTAATCGTGGCAAACGGGTCCATCGAGTTGCGCACGCCATCCCCGCCGAAACTGTAGGCCGTATACCCCTGAATCGGGAAACCGTCCACCACGATCAGCGGGTCCGTATCGATCCGGTTATCGACGGTGGTGCTGTTTTGTCCCAGCGTTCCCTGCCCGCGGACCACGAAACGGTTTTGTCCGTCGATGGTCGACACGGTCGTAGCCATACCCGGTACCATTCCGGTGAGGGCCGATGAAATATTGGTGACCGGTTTACGCGACAGTTCCTCTTCGGTGATGATGGTGTAGGCTCCGCCCGCACGCTCTTTCGATATGGTCCGGTATCCGTCCACCACGACTCCTCCGATGAGCTGGTCCTGAACAACCATACGAATATTTACCGTAGTGGAATCGTCGGCTCCCAGTACGCCGACGGCCACCTGTTGGGTTTCGTAGCCGATAAAAGAGAAGGTAAGCGTGGCCTCGGAAATCACCGAAAGGGTGTAATTCCCGTTGATATCGGTAACGGTTCCGTAACCGGCCGACCGGTCGACGACGCTCACCCCGGCCAGCGGTTGACCGTTCTCATCGGTAACCGTACCGGATACCGGATACCGGGGCCCGGACACCGACAGCGGCAGCATTTCCCGGAGTGTCTGCCGTTTTCCGCACCGTGATGCGGATGCCTTCGATCGTATATTCAAAGGGCAATCCGGTAAGAACGCGGCTCAGGGCGGTGTTCATCTCGACATTGGTGAACGATTGGGTGACCCGGTAGCCGTCCAGTTCCGCATAGTTGAAAATGAAACGGTATTGGTCCATTTTTTCCAGCGCACGGAGCACTTCGACCAGCGGTTCGCCGGTAAAAGACGCGCTCAGGAGTTTTCGCTGCGCCTGCGCGGAGGCGGCCAGGCAAAAGAGCAGGAAAAAAACTCCGAAGAGCACTTTTTTCAGCGTCCGATGCCGTGAAATCGTAAAATTTCGCATAGTTTTGTAAAGTAAAAGGTTAGACAATAGAGACCGATCGGTATCAGTCTCGTTTAATCGGCACATGGGCAGGGCAAAACGGGTCGGCAAAACTCTTTGCCCTGCTTTTTTAATTATCTTTCAACACGATGACATTTCCTTTCAGCTGAACTTCCACACCGGCCAGTTTGCACAGCCGGACGATGACCTGATGTATATCTTCATCCTTATCGAACCAGAAACGGATCGGGTCCTGGCTGGGGATCGGGTCCCCGATCCGGTAATCGTAAACCATACAGATCTCTTCCAGGATCTCATTCACCGTTTTGCGGTCGAAATAATAGTATCCGTCTATCCAGGCGGTATAATTCCGGACATCGACTTTTTGAACCGATATCCGGTCCGGGGAGACCTCGGCATTTTCACCGGGGTACAATTGGATGCCGCTGCTCCAATCCGCTCCCGCCGGTTTTACCGCTACCGAACCCTGCACCAGCGTAATGTTGCTGTGCTCACCGGGACGAACCTGGACATTGAAGCGGGTTCCCAGGACTTTGGTGTCGCTCAGCGGTGTCCGTACCAGGAACGGACAATGCTCGTCCGGAGCCACTTCCAGAAACAGTTCCCCGTAGATCAGTTCCACGCTTCGTTCCCGTTGCGGCAAAAAATACGCGGGGTAAGCGAGGCTGCTGCCGGAATTAACGCGGATGACCGTACCGTCGCTTAAGGTGAGCGCAAAGGTATGACCCCGCGGAACGACCAGCGTATGGATAACCGGGGCTGCCGGACTCTCCGGCAGGTCGTATCGCAGGGTAGACGGATCGATCAGGTGGGTATGATCGATCGGGGAGGTACCGGTATCCAGGGGGATTTGACGGCCGTTGTGGTCAACCAGGTAAACACCGGTGGCGGGTACTGATTTTTGCCTGCCCGTGGACCGGGGGAAAAGTACGGGCAAGGTAAAAAGAAGGGCTGCCAGGAGTGCCGCCAGCGACAGTTTTACACCTCGTCTGACCCGGCGTCGGCGCCGGAATCCGGCCAGTTGGGTTTCCACGGTCGGGATCGGGAGTTTTTTTCAGGTAAAACCCGGCTTCGCGCATCATCCTGTCTGATTCGTGATTCATTTATTACGGGGGCTTTTACAGATAAGTCGTTTTTGTCTGCCGGATCGGGTGACAAGAAAAAAATATCGATAAATTTGTATTTTGATGCTGAAAATGATCATTTTATGATGTCCGCATCGGCCCTGTTCCTGCTTTTTCTCCGAAAAAATTATCGCACAGAAAGCCAGATATATATCTATTTACGGCTCTTTTGAAGTTCCCTTTTTTTTTGCCGCTCAATAAATGATCGTTATAAAAAACGATAAATTTTTTGAGCATGGATCGTTACAAAAAGTTTGATCAAATCTTCAGGGAATATTACCCCAGACTTTATTACCACGCCTACAGTTTTCTGCATCATACCGAGAATTCCCGCGATGTGGTGAACGATACCTTCGAAATTCTCTGGAAAAATTTCTCCCGCCACGCAGACCATCCCCAACTGAGTTTCTACCTTTACTCCATCGTCAGGCATAAATGCCTGGATCTGCTCCGCCACCATTCCGTGCATGAGCGCTATCTCAATAAAACCCACCCTCCCACGAATTTTCAAGCCGACTACGACTATACCGATTACGATGATAAATTGGAAAAAATAAAGCGCCGGATCGCTGCGCTCCCCCCGAAAACCCGAACCGCTTTTATGCTGTGCCACCTGGATGGATACACTTATCAGGAAGCCGCGGCCGAATTGAGTGTTTCGGTCAATACGGTCAAGACCCTGCTCCGGCGGGCGATGAAAATCCTGCGGGAAGCGTTCGTAGAGAAATAAAAAGTAATGCACTAAATTAGAAACAATTTCCGATTGAAACCGTCAGCAGAAGGGAGGGGCACATGGCCACATGAGAACCCCTCAATTTATGCTAAGATAACAAAGGAGGGAATGCAGGAGGTTATTAACCCAGATAACGGAGCAAAGTTTTTATTCCGATCTTTATTTCATGTTAATGATAGGATACCTCATCGACTTAATTCTAAATTCGATCCAAAAATATGGGTCTCCAAAACCTAAACAAAGTATCTTTAGCGTTTATTTGGAGCATGCGAATTGAAAAAAAAGATACTGGAAAAGCAAAAAATTTTAATAGGGATAGGATTGTTGTCTTTCCTGTCCCTGTTCATCTATCTGATAGAAATTTTATCTCCCGAAGGCAGCAGTCCGAACGGATTGGCTGTTAATATTCTGATTTCCTCCGTATTTCTTATCGGGATAGTTATTGTAGACTATCATCTTGTAAATTATATAAATAAAGCGAAGTGGCTTCAGAAAAGATTGTTTCTGCGACTTATCTTTGAAGCCTTTTCACTTTGTGCCTTAGCTGTGTGCTTTGTCTTACTGGGCAATTTACCCTTCAGATATAATGGAGATATCACCGATTACATTTACCTTATTGTAGAAAGAGAAGCTGCTGTTGCTTCCATCCTGGTGAATATTATCTGCGTCGTGGTACTTGAGTTCTTTTTTCACATGCAGTCAGGCAAAAAGCGGGAGGCAGAATACCAACAGATGCAGATCGAAAACGCAGAAATGCAATACCAGCAGCTCAAAGGGCAGATCAACCCGCATTTTTTATTCAATAGCCTGAATATACTTGTTTCTTTAATAAATAAAGATGCCGAACGAGCCACATCATACACCAAAAAACTTTCCGATGTTTACAGATATGTACTGACTTACGATACACAGGACACCGTAACCGTTGCACAGGAAGCAGACTTTATCCGGAATTATATTCATATTCTGAAAATTAGGTTTGATAAAGGATTAGAAGTAAAATTGAATTTACCGGAGCAGGTCCGGGACAGGAAAATAATACCCATGACCCTCCAGATCCTAACCGAAAATGCAATAAAACATAATATAGTATCGGCTTCGAGACCTTTGAAAATAGAAATCCGAGGAGATGAAGGATATATTACCGTAACAAATCGGGTAACCCTTCGTTCCAAAACCGAACCCTCTACCGGGATCGGTTTAAAAAACCTTTCGCAGAAATATAAATACCTTTCCGGCAGCGATATTATTATCAGCGCAAATGAAAAGGAGTTTACAGTAAAAATACCCTTGTTATGAAAGTTGTAATTGTAGAGGATGAATTACTCGCCCGGGAAGAACTATTGCGATTGATAAATAATAACTTTCCCGGTTTCGACATAGTAGCTTGTCTGGATTCGATCACAGACAGCGTAGAATGGTTTAAGAAAAACAACGCCGATCTGATTTTTCTGGACATTCACCTGGCAGACGGCATTAGTTTTGACATCTTTGAACAGGTAGCCATAACGACTCCCATTATTTTTACTACCGCTTACGACCAATATGCCATTCGGGCTTTTCAGCTTAACGGCATCGGTTATTTACTCAAACCGATCGTGGAGTCAGACTTAGTCCATGCGGTCGGAAAACTAAACCTGAATCAATGGTCTCCCTGTCATTTACAACAATTATTGGACTCTTTACAACCTCTTCATACCTATAAACAGCGTATTTCCACTAAATCCGGTGACCGATATATGTCTATCGATATAGCAAATATAGCCTATTTTTACTCCGAGGACAGGGTTACTTTTGCTGTAACGAAGGAAAATCGCCGTCATATTGTAGACTATACCTTAGAAACACTCGAACCGAAGTTAAACCCGATTCGTTTTTTTCGTCTTACCCGCAGTTGTATTGCTTCGATTGAAGCCGTAAAAAGTGTTTCCAAGTATTTCAATAGCCGTCTCAAAATAACAATCAAGCCTGATTTTGCGGGTGAGTTACTCGTGAGCCGAATAAAAGTTCCGGTATTCTTAAAGTGGTTGGACGGAAACTCCAGATAGCCCATACGGTTTTTATTCCTTTCTTTTGTGATGGTGCTTGCTGTGCCATTGCCGGAAATCATCATTCTACCAGGTTGCTGCATGAGGAAAGAATCATCGTTAAAGTAAACGAAAGGCGGTTACCCCAACCGGTTCGGTGATGGATTTCCCTAAAACCATTTCAAACACCTTATTCTTAAGTTCAGGGTTCTGGTGATGAAGCCGGACGTTATACGCTTTCAGCGCTGGACTGCCCGAAATAATTTTGCCCTTGAATAATATGAAACTTTAAAAAATGAAGAAATGAAAAAGAGCATCTTTTTTTCCGCTACATTAAGTCTATGTATAATGGCTGTCGCAGCCCAAGCACAAGAGTATAAAAACTTTCAGTTAAGTTTTATTTCTCCTTTGGGAACCAATGGTACTCACTCTCCATTTACAGCCAATAAAGTTTCCTTGAATATAATTGGCGGGTATAGCTATGCAAGTACAGGTTTCGAGTTCGGTGGCATATACAACATAAATACACATCTTACCCAAGGAATTCAGTTTGCCGGTATATTCAATTACAGCGGCAACGCTCATAACGCAATCCAAATCTCAGGGATTACAAATTTAGCAAAAAATGGTACGGTAACTGCCCAGATTGCAGGTATTGTGAACGTGGCACAACGGGTCAAAGGAGTACAACTGGGAGTAATAAATATTTCCGAAGAGTGTGACGGCGTGCCCGTTGGTTTAATCAATATTGTTAAAAACGGAGGTAAAAGAGAGCTTGAAGTCTCCGTTTCGGAAGCATTGAATACCGCAGTAAGTTTCAAACTGGGTTTAGCCAGGTTTTATACGATCTTTTCGGCGGGAGTGAATTACGCAAACCACCCGGTAGAGTTCGCTGCCGGACTTGGCTTCGGTACACATATCGACTGGAAGCAAGGTTGGGGAAATCAAATCGAGCTATTGGGTTACGCCCTTACCGAAGATGGTAAATTCCGGAGTGGAACGAACCTGTTGACACAACTGAAATTTCCTGTATCGAAACAAATTGCGCCTCGATTCGAGGTATTTGCAGGTCCTGTTATAAATCTTACCATTTCTGACTATGTCAACCCGGAAACGGGTAAACTGGGCAGTTCCTTATCCCCATGGTCCATGTGGAAAAATGATAGCGAAAAAACCCGTGTAAATAGTTGGATAGGGATATCTGCGGGTGTAAGATTTTAAGCATACTCCATTTCAGATATTATCCTGCCATAAATAGTGTTGAACAAACTTATTCGGCACATACCCTCTCCTGTGGAATGTTTATGAAGCAACAGCGCAAAACGGAGAAGAAGCATGCTTGCCAGATCGCTTCTCCGAACGCTGAAAAAGTCCATCAAAATATCTTTATTCAACAGGTTAATCTCCAAAGAGTAATACATTCGCAACGATAAAAATGGAGGGATAACGTCAAAAATATTGCTGGAATAAGATACTGATAAAATCTGGAATTGCACCCGTATGACCCATGTACGACAAAAACAAAAAAGTTCCCTGTATTTACGTACAGGGAGCTTTTTGAGGTCCGAAGCGGATTCGAACCGCTGTACGAGGTTTTGCAGACCTCTGCCTAGCCACTCGGCCATCGGACCATTGTTTTCGGAGTGCAAATATAAGTGTTTTTTCCAATTCCGCAAATCTCCCTGCCGATTCCTTCAAGATTTACCTGTTTTGCGGTATCTTATCCATCGGATTCCGGATACCGCGGCATACCCAACCGATTTATTTTCAGTAAAATTTTTGCAGAAAAGAAAAACATCGTATATTTGCACTCCGCAATCCAACACTTTTGGATGAAAATTCAGTGCAAATAATTGAATAAAAACATACAACCATGAAAAGGACATTTCAACCTTCTCAACGCAAGAGAGTAAACAAACACGGGTTCCGCGAGCGGATGTCTACCCCGAACGGTCGCCGCGTACTGGCTGCACGCCGCGCTAAAGGCCGCAAAAAACTGACCGTATCCGACGAAGCAAGAGCGCGTCTCTAATTCCGCTTCGACAATAGCATAGAAGGCCATCCTACCCAGGGTGGCCTTTTTGCGTGGATTATATGTAAAATTTCTTATCTTAGTGGTTTAAACTTCCGGAATACATGACACAGAAAAAAATTACAGTCGCTTTGGTTTACGATTTCGACGGGACCCTTTCTCCCGGCAACATGCAGGAGTACGATTTTATCCCGTCGGTAGGCAAAAAAAACGAAGAATTCTGGACCGAAAGCAACCGGCTGGCTGAAGAGCAGGACGCCGACCCGATCCTGGTTTATATGTGGAAAATGATCCGGGAAGCACAGAAAAACGACCGGCGGATTCACCGCGAAGCTTTTGTGGAAAGCGGGCGGAATATACAATTATATAAAGGTGTAAAGGAATGGTTCCAAAGGATCAACACCTACGGGGAGGCGAAGGGCCTGCGGATCGAACATTATATCAACTCCTCCGGCATCCGCGAAATGATCGAAGGTACTGAGATCGCACACGAATTTAAGCATATTTATGCCTGTTCATTCCTGTACGATGTAAACGGGGTGGCCGTATGGCCCGCCGTATCGGTCAATTACACCAACAAGACCCAGTTTATGTTCAAAATAAACAAAGGCATCGAGGAGGTATTCGACAGCCAGCGCATTAACAAATATGTTCCGGAAGAAGAACGTCCCGTTCCGTTCAAGCATATCATCTATTTTGGGGACGGAACGACCGACATCCCCTGCATGAAACTGGTCCGGGAGAAAGGCGGCCATTCGATCGCAGTATACGATCCCGAAGAACAGGAAGGCAGGCGCGACAGCATGCAGGCCCTGATCGACGATAACCGGGTAAGCTATGTTTGCGGGGCGGATTACAGTGAACACGGTGCGATAGACCGGCTGGTCAAACGCATCCTCGATAAAATCGAAGCGGACCACATCCTCGAAGAACTCCAGGGCGTATAGAAACCAAATGTTAAAGCAACGAGAATAACGCGGCGGCATCTTCCATTTGAGCAACAAAATTAACCCGGTCAAACCTATCCGGTCCGTTAGTTAGCCTTTGCGGCAGTCGCCCAGTTATTTTCCGGCCGGTATTCCATTCGCCCGGAAGATTGGCCTCCACATTTTCAGCATCATGGAAGAAATCTTTTACGCAAAAGATCGCCGGACCTGGCGAGATTGGCTCGAACAGCATTTCCGGACAAAAAAACTCATCTGGCTGCAATTCCCGAATAAGGCTTCCGGAATCCCCTCCGTGTCTTACAGCGACGCAGTGGAAGAAGCCATTTGTTTCGGATGGATTGACAGCACCATTCGGACCTACGACCAAAACAGCACCATACAGCGTTTTTCTATCCGAAATCCGAAAAGCACGTTCTCCCAACTTAATAGAGAACGGGTGGCTTGGCTGTACCGGGAAGGCCTGATTCATCCCGATGTACTGGAATCCTTGCGCCCCGTTCTAGAAGAAGAGTTCAGATACCCGGAAGATATCATTTCCATAATCAGAGAAGACCCTCAGGCGTGGCACCATTTCCAGCAGTTCTCGGAACCCTACAAACGGATCCGGCTCGCTTATATCGATATCGCCCGTGATTATCCGGAACACTTCCAGAAACGTCTCCAACACTTTCTCCGCAAAACCCGCCAGGGAAAACTCATCGTGGCCCGGGGATCTGAAAAATACTATTGATAAACCTGTAAAACGATTTGGCCGAGCCGCCTTTGCCGTCCCCCTCTACCCTATCCATACCGCATTTTCCGTTCAATGTTCCTTTTTTCGGCAAGGATGATTCGATTTCCTGTTTTGTAACATTTTTGGGCAAGAAAAAATCCAGGTGTGCCGTTATTACTGAAAATAATTCCTAACTTTAAGGGAATTTTTCAATGTGGAGCGCATGATCAACGAGAAGGACAAGGTACAAATGACAGCGAAGGGAATTTCGCAGGAGCAGGTAGAGGCACAATTGGCATTTTTCAGAACGGGATTCCCGTTTCTGCCGATTGAAAAAGCAGCAGTAGCCGGCGAGGGAATCACCCGGCTGGAGGCGGATCAAACCGAAAGACTGATCAAAGCGTACAATGACCGTCGTAAAGGCCTTTCTGTCGTGAAATTCGTGCCGGCTTCCGGGGCGGCGAGCCGTATGTTTAAAGAGATGTACGAATTTGTGAACGAAGGCAGGGAATCCCAGCCCACACGGGAAGCGCTGAACAATCTACACAAATTCGCCTTTTCCGAAACACTGAAAAAGAGCCTGCCAGCCGATGCCGATGAGCGGACCATTATCGAAAACATCGTCGAAGGAACGCTGGGATACGGCAAATCACCGAAAGCCCTCATCCTTTTTCACCGCTATGCCGACGGAAGCCGCACCGCGCTGGAAGAACACCTGGTCGAAGGCGCCATGTACGCCCCTTCAGGAAGCGGTAAGGTGCAGATCCATTTCACGATCTCACCCGAACACGAAGAGGGGTTCCGCAAACTGGTCGAAACCGTACTTCCAGTGTATGAAAAGAAATTCGGAATCAAATACGATATCAGCTATTCCCGGCAGAAACCGAAAACCGATACCATTGCGGTCGATATGGATAACCAGCCGTTCCGGGAAGCGGACGGTTCGATCCTCTTCCGGCCCGGCGGACACGGCGCACTGCTAGAGAACCTGAATGACATCCATGCCGACGTGGTTTATATCAAAACCGTCGACAATGTCTGCCCCGACCGGATGAAACCGGATACGGTCACCTATAAAAAAGCATTGGCCGGACTGCTGTTGGAAGTGCAGGGCAAATGTTTTGACTACCTGAAAAAAACAGAGAAAGGAGCAGATGATAAAACCGTCCGGGAGATCGCCAATTTTGCGGTGAAAGAACTCTCCTGGAAACCCGGCGCGGATTTTGACGGGAAAACCACCGAAGAAAAAACCGTCCTTTTGCGGGGACTGCTGAACCGCCCGATCCGCGTGTGCGGCATGGTGAAAAACGAAGGAGAACCGGGAGGCGGCCCATTCTGGGTCAAAAACGCCGACGGTTCTTTGTCGCTGCAGATCGCCGAGTCATCGCAGATCGCACCGGAGCAGAATAACCTGATGAATAACTCCACCCACTTCAATCCGGTGGACCTGGTCTGCGGAATGAAAAATTACAAAGGGGAAAAATTCGACCTCAAACAGTATGTCGATCCGCAAACCGGATTCATCTCCACTAAATCGAAAGACGGCCGCGACCTTAAGGCCCAGGAGCTTCCGGGACTCTGGAACGGAGCTATGGCCTTCTGGAATACGATTTTCGTAGAAGTTCCGATTTCAACGTTCAACCCGGTCAAAACCGTAAACGACCTGCTGCGTCCTCAACACCAATAAAGAGGTTTTTAATGCCGTAAAGCGGGTCTGAAAACCCTGAAGGTAATCTTCATTGTTGAAAAGTATCAAAATTAAAAAATATAAAAAAACCTTTATGCAAGACAAACTTCAACAACTCACCCAAAAGCTCTATGAAGAAGGGCTGTCCAAGGGTAGAAGCGATGCGGACAATCTGATCGGCAAAGCCAAAGAAGAGGCCAGGTCGATTATCAACGAGGCACGGGTAAAAGCGGAATCGATTATTAACGATGCCCAACGCAGCGCGGAAGAACTCCGGAAAAATACCGAAACCGAAGTAACGCTGGCATCCCGCCAAACCATCGCCGCACTGAAAGGAAGCATCCAGAACATGCTGGCCGCCCGTGACCTGAATCCGGCTATAAAGGAAGCCGTAAAGGACTCCTCTTTCCTGAAAGAAATGATCCTCACGGTAGCCAAAAACTGGAACGGCACCGAGCAAACCCAGACCGATCTGGAGGTCATGCTTCCCGAAACAACCCAAGAAGCAGTCATCACCGAAATCAAAGCCGGACTGGCCAAGTCACTCAACGCAGGCATCGAAGTAAAACCGAACGCCAACGTAAAATCCGGCTTCAAAGTGGCCCCGAAAGACGGAGGATACTACATCAGCTTCACGGACGAGGACTTCGACGCACTCTTCCGGGAATACCTGCGCCCCAAAGTGGCCAGCCTGTTGTACGGAGACAATTAATCAAGCACCCGGGAAAAAACAAGAAAGCATGGCTCGTAACTATTATTATCTGGTAGCCGGACTGCGGGAATACAACATCGACACCGATACCAAAGGTTTCGATGTGCTGGCCATCCGTGACGAGATATCGGAAGAACTGCAAGCGAGCGACCGCAAACACCTGCGGGAACTATACACGTTCTACGATATATCGAACATCATCGCCCTGTGGAACGAAAAAGGAAATTTCAACACACTCGGCAATTATACAAAGGAAGAACTGGAAGAGGAAATCAAACAACCTGAAAACCTCCCCAAATATATCGCAGACGTCATCCTGGCCTATAAAAACAAAATCAAAGAGGATAAAATCAACGAAATCGATGAAACCATCGACACCGATATCCCCTTCGAACGCAATCTATGGACAAGGTTCTACGAAGCATGCCAAAAATCCGGAAACAGTTTCATCAGAAATTGGTACGCTTTCGATAAGCAGTTAAGGAATATAAGCGGAGCATACACCGCACGAAAAATCGGAAGAGAAGTAGAGCCGGAACTGGTAGGAAACGACGATATAAATAACGCACTATCCAGAAATTCGTCATCCGATTTCGGACTAAAAGCAGAAATCGATTACATCGACAGTTTAGTCCAAATCCTGGAAAATAAAAACATGGCCGAAAAAGAACGCCAGTTAGACCTGCTAAGATGGAGCGTGGCAGACAACCTAACCGATATCGACTATTTCAATATGAACAAAATCTTAGCCTACTGCGTAAAACTAAACATCATCCACCGATGGATGAATTTAGACAAACAAATCGGCTACGAAATGTTCCACAAATTAGTAGAAGACCTGACCGGCCGAGAAATAGTAAGTCGAGCTGTAGACGCAGTAGAAGGCTTAGACAACCGAGCTAAACGAATCAAACAGTAAGAACAGCCTGAAACTGTTCTTAAAGAACCATCGCGCCTTTTTGAAAAAAGGCGCCCCAAAAACTTTTGAGCTGGGCGTGCGCGACGGGGCAGATTTCGCTTCACGAAATCTGTCGGTGAAGGGCCGACTAAATCGCTCCAAGCAAGCTTGGCGATTTTGTCAACCCTACA
>Ga0192241_10614_pt1 | contig 15010 bp, 12 predicted proteins | sample Koala_Koa27_I3_FD_131239 | JGI IMG/M metagenome (GOLD analysis project Ga0192241, IMG submission 131239) | Enriched cells from koala feces incubated with labeled cellulose particles, San Francisco Zoo, California, United States - Koala_Koa2-7_I3 ... | reverse complement strand
GAATTCCTGTTCACGGCCATGCCGGACAAAAGCCGTACGACGGTCAAATCGTTCCTGACCCACCGGCAGGTCTCGGTCAACCACATTGTCACGACGCAGTTCGACAAAAGACTTCGTCCGGGCGACCGGGTAGAGGTCAGTGCGGAAAAAGGCCGCGCGGAGTTCCGTCATCCGATGCTGCGGATCGTCTACGAGGACGACGCGCTGATCGTGATCGATAAAAAATACGGCCTGCTGTCCATCGCTACGGACAAAATCATCGGCAAGACGGCTTATCACATCCTCAGCGAGTATGTAAAACAGGACGATCCCCGCAACCGCATCTTCGTACTGCACCGTCTGGACCGGGAGACCTCCGGCCTGATGATGTTTGCCAGGAATCAGGATATCCAGGAAAAAATGCAGTCCAATTGGAACGAGAATGTCACCGAGCGGAAATACTATGCGGTCGTGGAGGGTATTCCGGCCAAAGCCGAGGGCACGATAACCAGCTATCTGGCCGAGAACAAGGCTTTCAAGGTGTACGCCACAACCCAGGAAAACGGAAAAGAGGCGATCCTGGAATACAAAACCCTCAAAACCAACCGGGATTACGCTCTATTGGAGATAGGTCTGGAGACGGGCCGAAAAAACCAGATCCGTACCCAGCTCGAATCGATCAAACACCCGATTGCCGGAGATAAGAAATACGGCGCGCAGACCAACCCTGTCGGTCGTGTAGCCCTCCATGCCGGAACCATCGCCTTCGTTCATCCGGAAACAGGGGCGGAAATGTCTTTTACTTTGCCTTTGCCGTTTAAGTTTCACGCGCTGTTCGATAAGAAAACAAGGCCGTAATCAGAAAGGAAGAAATCAGACTACCAACTTTACGAAGGTCCGGATACAATCTTCGAGCTCTTCCCTGTCGGCTAAAGTTTCCCAGTAGAGATATAAATTTCCTTCATCGATCATTTCAACCCGATAGACATCTTTCATCGGCATGGAAATAAACCCGTTGGGCTTATTGTAACAATGGTCAATGGTAAGCAATTCATTTTTAGTATTATAGAGGAACGGGAAAGGGGTACGGTCAATGCAGAGAAATCCGTTCATGGTAGCCTCCCTTTTGTAGATAAAATCCAGTCCGGCCATATAAAAGGTCCATATTTGATGCGGTAATTGGAATTCCGGAAGCGGTATCCAGTGTTGGTCTTCCTGTAACACTTCGGAGTACAGGAGTTGCCATTTGCGATTAAATATGTGTTCTGGACGGGGCTTGTTCATCACGTAAGTCTTCGGATTTTAAATGGCGTCCAAAAAAAGGACGCGGAAACAATTCCCCCATCAAGGCCTTGCAAACCCAAACCGGAAATTGCCCCGCGCCCGAGGCGCATTGGAAAAACCAAAGCATACCCCGAGTCGGCAACAATTGATCCGATTTTTAAACCCCACGCTTTGTGGGTTGCAAGTTTAGATAGGGATCAAAGAGTTGTCACTCTTTTAAATCTTATGTCTTGCACGGTTTGCCGTGCGTTTATCCAAACAAATATAGACATTTTAGTGCAAACAATAAAACGTCCCGGATTGGATAAGGAAATGTCTTGTCCTGTATCTTTTCCTTTTACACTCCGTACTCGCTCGTTCCTCGCTCGGATTTATTTTCTTTTCTTCAGGGTTTCGCCTGTTCCAGGCGAGTTGGCCATCAGGGGCGAGATGCATGCATCTCGCTATTGAGCAGTGCCCCCGCGCGCCTGCCGGGTCGATACTGGTTTGTCGATACCGGCTGGAACTGCCGCTTTAGAAGCGGCGCAATCGTGCCTTTTTGAAAAAAGGCACCCCAAAAACTTTTGGGCGATTCTACGAATCGCATGACTGGGTTAGCACGTTGGTTGGGCGAAACCGACCGTAGGTCGGTGAGTTAGCGTACAAACGGCACAAGATTTCCGCATCCCGAAAATCTTTTTTAATTTTGAGAAATTCGCGTAAAACTAACCACAAATAACAACATAAAATGAAAAAACTAATCACCCTGCTTTTGTTGTTGAGCGCAGTAACCGCAACGGCGACAGCGCAAAACAACTACATCTCCAAGGTCTGGACAGCCGACAACGGCGACGGAACCTACACCAACCCGATCATCTACGCCGACTATTCCGACCCCGACGTCTGCCGTGCAGGCGACGACTACTGGATGACCGCTTCCAGTTTTGTCCACTCTCCCGCACTGCCGATCCTCCACTCCAAAGATATGGTCAACTGGACGATCGTCAACCACGCCCTGCCGCGCCTGGTTCCCCGTGAAGTATTCGATAAACCGCAACCCGGGTGGGGCGTTTGGGCGCCCGCGATCCGCTACCACAACAACGAATTCTACATCTACTGGGGAGACCCGGATTTCGGCATATACATGGTCAAAACAAAAGATCCGAGAGGCGTATGGGACGACCCTGTACTGGTAAAAGCCGGTAAAGGGCTGATCGATGCCTGTCCGCTTTGGGACGACGATGGCCGGGCATACGTGGTTCACGCCTACGCCGGAAGCCGTGCAGGGGTAAAAAGCGTGCTGGCGGTATTCGAGATGACTCCTGACGGAACAAAAGCCATCACAGAAAGCCGTCTGGTATTCGACGGACACGAAGGAAACGAAACCGTGGAAGGCGCTAAATTTCATAAATACGACGGCTACTACTGGATATTCGCTCCCGCAGGCGGTGTAAAACCCGGCTGGCAACTCGCCATGCGCTCCAAGGATGTTTACGGCCCCTACGAAGCCCGCAAAATCCTGGCACAGGGAGACGCTCCGTTCAACGGCCCGCATCAGGGAGCGTGGGTAGACACTCCGGCCGGCGAACACTGGTTCTATCATTTCCAGGACGTCGGGACAGTAGGCCGTATCGTGCACCTCCAGCCGATGCAGTGGGTAAACGGTTGGCCGGTAGCCGGAATCGATAAAAACGGCACCGGAACCGGTGAACCCGTAGTAACCCATAAAAAACCGGATGTGGGCGGAAACTACCCGATCCAAACCCCGCAGGAAAATGACGAGTTCGATGGATTTACATTGGGCTTGCAATGGCAATGGCAGGCCAATTATCAGCCGATCTGGGCTTATTTCGCCGGAGATAAAGGATACATGCGGCTGTTCTCCATCTTCGAACCGGAAGAAACCCCTTACGGCAATCTGATGGATGTTCCGAACATGCTCTTGCAGAAATTTCCGGCTCCTGACTTTTCAGCCGTCACGAAGGTCACGTTCAAACCTGAAGTGGTGGGAGAGCGGGCCGGATTCATCGTATTCGGACGATCTTACGGACTTCTTTCGCTGGAAAATACCAAAGACGGACTGGTCATTTCGCAAATCGAATGTAAAAACGCCGATAAAAAAGGAAAAGAGGTGGTCAATGCCTCCCAGAAAATCAACGGCGATACATTCTATCTGAAAGTAACCGTAAAAGACGGCGAGAAATGCACCTTCTCGTTCAGTGAGAACGGCCGTAAATACACCGACTCAGGAAAAGAATTCATCGCCCGTGAAGGTGTATGGGTAGGTGCGAAAGTCGGATATTTCACGACCGCTCCGCGCGGCGGTTCCTACGGAGGATGGCTCGATGTAGACTGGTTCCGCATCGAAAAATAAAAGAAATTTCCGGATTATCATCCAAAGAGTTATAAAAATGGTACAGACCGTAAGGTTTGTGCCATTTTTTATTAAATTTATAGTAAATTTGGACTGGATGATTATGACGGAAAAATATATCTCGGTACCCTTACTCGTTTTTGCCTGGCAGCATCAACGATTCGGAACAAACGATTTTTACACCCGTGAGGCACAACGGGTAGAGGTCATCCACCCCGGACGGCGAAACACAGCAGATGGACCGCAGTTCACCGATGCGGAGGTAAGGATAGCCGGCAAAATCTATGTTGGAAGCGTCTCCGTCCACGGAAAATCATCCGACTGGGGCTACAACAAACGCAACTACGATCCGCAATACGACGGAGTAATCCTGAACGTCGTAGCCGAAGATGACCGCATCATCCGAAAGGTCGATGATTCGGTTCTGGTATCTATTCAAGCGGAAATCCCTGAACGCCTGATCAGAGCTTACCGCGGATTACAATCCGGCGCGGAAAAATCCGTTTGCGGATACCACCTGATCCGAAAACTAAATGAAATCGAACTCAAATCGGCCTGCACCCGGCTGATGGCCGACCGGATGCAAAGGAAGTTCAACGACGTGATGGACATCCACAACCGGACGGAAAAGAACTGGCACGAAACGTTCCACGTCCTGTTTTTCCGCTCGATGGGACTCGGCAAAAACAAAGAGATATACATGTCCCTGGCCAGAAGTGTCCCCTATGCCAAACTTTGCCAGGAGCGGGGAGAGGTCCAAAACATCGAAGCCATGCTGTTCGGCGTAGCCGGATTACTCGACCCGTCGATATACGATGAATATAAGTCGCAATTAACCAAGCGCTTCGAAATTCTCCGCCACCGACACCAATTACGCGTATTGTCCTATTGTGAATGGAGCAATCAAGGCGTGCGCCCCCACAATTTCCCACCCAAAAGAATTGCCCAAATAGCCAGCATAATAAACAGCAACGATTTCACCCTGAACAACATCATAAACTGCGAGAAAATAGAAGATATCCGCCAGTTATTCAAAGTAGAACTCCCCGATTACTGGAAGCGAAGCTACACCTTCGGCACCCACACAGAAAATAAACAGCAAACAGTAGGAGAAATAGCAATAGATATCTTAATAATCAATTTAATAACCCCGATCCTGTTCGCATACGGAAGACAAGAAGGCCGCGAAGAATTGGAAGAGCGCGCCATGGATTTCCTATACCAAACCAAACCCGAAAGAAACAAACACACCGAAGGCTGGAAAATCCACGGCGTAAAAATAGACCACGCCCTAACCTCCCAATCCCTTATCCAATTAAAAACCGAATACTGCATCCCCCAACGCTGCACGGAATGCTTCCTCGGAAGCAGACTACTAAAAAGCCTATAAACCGCCTCGAACTGGAGTGAACTGGCGAGAACTGGCGCTTTTAGAAAGCGCCGCAAATCGTCGCTTTAAGGTTCCCCTTCGGGGCTCCTCCTTAGTTACCCCTTCGGGGTTTCTTCCTTCTCGCTCGGTGGAGCACAAGCGAGCTTGGCTCCACGCTCACTCGTGCGTCAGTTCGCACCTCGGCGGAGTCTGTAAACAAGTTTCCACTCCGCGCTCGGTTTGGCGTCGGTTGAAAAAAGCGACACCAAAAACTTTTGTGCTGGGCTTGCAGGGATAAAACCCCTTCGGGGCTCTTTTTGTTGTAAACCGTCCGGTGCTCAAGCAAGCTTGGCACCGGACGGTTTACAACAAAAAGCATTCACTGCGTGAATGTTTTATCCCTGAAAACGACATATCCTTTTCCTGCAATTAATGGAAATATTTCTCCAATAAATTGGCACGGTTTTTCGTTATGTATTTTACTGCAAAAACCCGTAATGGACAAATTCAAACTTGGAGAATCTGGTTTACTATTTATGGTTTTTCCCTTTCCGTTATCCTTTGGACGAGTTTGTGGTGATTTGTACTCGACACTTGGTTTTTCCTTGTTTCTGTCACTACTTTCTTTGCTTTTTGGAGGGGGAAACTATGAACTTTTTTGTACCTTTACCGCGTTTTGTATATAACTGAATAAAAACGAACAAGATATATGAGTTTAACAACAGGAATTATTAAGCTTTTCTTTGGTACTAAGGCCGATAAGGATCGGAAGATGATCGAACCTTTCGTCAAATCCATCCAGAAGGCTTACCCGGCAGTCGATGCACTGAGCAACAACGAACTGCGCGCCCGGACCGAAGAATTGAAACAAGAGATACGCGACTATATCAAAGCCGATGAGGACCGGATGGCCGAATTGAAGGCCGAAATGGAATCGGACAAAATTTCGGTGGATGAAAAAGAACGTATCGGTAAGGATATTGACAAGCTGGTCAAAACGATAGACGAAAAAATCGAAGAGAAACTCAACGAAATACTTCCCGTTGCCTTTTCCATTGTAAAATCTACCGCCCGCCGCTTCGCTGAAAGCAGTGAAGTGATCGTTCGGGCAAACGATTTCGACCGCGACCTGGCCGCGACAAAAGATTTTATTACCATCCAGGGGGAGAATGCCGTTTACAAAAACGAATGGCTGGCCGGAGGTAACCTCGTCAAATGGGACATGGTTCATTACGACAGCCAGTTATTCGGTGGGGTGGTCCTTCATCAGGGTAAAATCGCCGAAATGGCGACCGGGGAAGGTAAAACCCTCGTGGCGACGCTTCCCGTTTTCCTGAACGCACTGGCAGGCAAAGGGGTACACATTGTAACGGTCAACGATTATCTGGCACGCCGGGACTCGGAGTGGATGGGGCCGATCTATCAGTTCCACGGACTTTCCGTCGACTGTATCGATAAACACCAGCCCAACTCGGATGCCCGCCGCAAAGCTTACAATTCGGATATTACCTTCGGTACGAACAACGAATACGGGTTCGATTACCTGCGCGATAATATGGCCATTGCGCCGAATGACCTGGTACAACGCAAACACCACTACGCGATTGTCGATGAGGTCGACTCGGTACTGATCGACGACGCACGTACACCGCTGATCATTTCCGGTCCCGTTCCCAAAGGTGAGGATCAGATGTTTATGGAATATAAACCGATGGTCGAACAACTGTATAATCTTCAACGGAATCAGGTAACGCAACTGCTGGCCGAGGCCAAAAAACTGATCGCCGCCGGAGATACCGAACAGGGCGGTATATTGCTATACCGTGCCCATAAGGGGCTGCCTAAGAACAAGGCGTTGATCAAATTCCTCAGTGAAACAGGCATGCGTTCGCTGATGCTCAAGACCGAGAACACGTTCATGCAGGACAACAACCGCCGCATGCCGGAAATCACGGAAGAATTATTTTTCGTGATCGATGAAAAAGGCCACTCGGTAGAATTGATGGATAAGGGACACGAAGCGTTGGCGCGGAGTGTCAACGATCCGCAGTTCTTCGTACTTCCGGATATGGGAAGCATCATCGCAGACCTCGAAAAATCCGATCTCTCGGCTGAAGAAAAAATCCAGAAAAAAGACCAGTTGCTCAGTGACTACGCCCTGAAATCAGAGCGGGTACATACGGTAAACCAGTTGCTAAAAGCCTATGCGATGTTCGAGAAGGACGATGAGTACGTGGTGATGGACAACAAGGTAAAAATCGTGGACGAGCAAACCGGCCGTATCCTCGAAGGACGCCGTTACTCGGACGGTCTGCACCAGGCGATCGAAGCGAAAGAAAACGTGAAGGTGGAAGCCGCCACGCAGACATTCGCCACCGTAACCTTACAGAATTACTTCCGGATGTACCACAAATTGGGGGGTATGACCGGTACGGCCGAGACGGAATCGAGCGAGTTCTGGAACATCTACAAATTGGACGTAGTCGTGATCCCGACCAATCGTCCGGTAGTTCGCGACGACCGCAACGATTTGATCTATAAAACAAAACGTGAAAAATACGCGGCCACGATCGACGAAATCGAAAAATTGACCCAGGCGGGCCGTCCGGTATTGGTCGGTACGACCTCGGTAGAGATTTCCGAGTTGTTGAGCAAGATGCTCAAACTGCGCGGCATCAAACATAACGTGCTCAATGCGAAGCAGCATCAGCAGGAGGCACAGATCGTACTGGAAGCCGGACGTGCCGGACAGGTGACCATTGCCACCAACATGGCCGGTCGTGGTACCGACATCAAACTGACCCCGGATGTTAAAGAGGCTGGCGGTTTGGCTATCGTAGGTACCGAGCGTCACGAATCCCGCCGGGTGGACCGCCAGTTGCGCGGTCGTGCCGGACGTCAGGGTGATCCGGGGTCTTCGCAGTTCTTCGTATCGTTGGAGGACGATTTGATGCGCCTGTTCGGTTCCGAGCGGATTTCCGGACTGATGGACCGTATGGGATTGAAAGACGGCGAGGTGATCCAGGCCGGTATGATGAACAAAGCGATCGAGCGTGCCCAGAAAAAAGTAGAGGAAAACCACTTCGGGGTACGTAAACGCCTCTTGGAGTACGACGATGTGATGAACTCACAGCGTGAGGTGATCTACACCCGTCGCCGTCATGCCCTGTTCGGAGAGCGTATCGAGGTGGATTTGAACAACCTGATGGCCGATTTCTCGGAATCGTTCGCCGCCAATTATAAAGGGATCGACTGGGAGGATTTCAAACTGGAAATGATCCGGGCGGTGGCCATCGAACCGTCGTTCGATCAGCAAACCTATGAAAAATCCGGTACGTCACATCTGGCCGACCTGATTTTCGAAGATCTGGAAAAAGCGTTCGAACGCCGTAAAGCGGGGATTGCACAAACGGCCTGGCCGATCCTCAAAAAAGTATACGAGGAGCAGGGACAGCAATATGAAAACATGTACGTACCGATTACGGATGGTATCAAAGGTTTCAATGTGCCGGTCAACCTGCAAAAAGCATACGATTCGGAGGGTACGGAGATTTGGAAGCAGTTTAGCAAAGTGGTAATGCTGCTGATGATCGACGAGAACTGGAAAAATCACCTGCGCGATATGGACGATCTGCGCCAGTCGGTTCAGAACGCCGTATACGAGCAGAAGGACCCGCTGTTGATCTACAAAGGCGAGTCTTTCAAATTGTTCCAGGAGATGCTGGATGCGACTAACCGGGAGATTATTTCGGTATTGTTGAAAGCTTACATCCCGATGAAAGATACTTCGGCCGAGAATATGAGCCGCCAACAGCAGCCGACCCGTCCGAAAACGGATCTATCCAAACTGCACACTTCCCGCATGGAAGCGGCTGCCCGTGCCGGTGACGGAGAGAAGAGCAAACCGGCTCCGGTGATCGCAGAGAAAAAAGTGGGCCGCAACGATCCATGTCCGTGCGGATCAGGAAAGAAATTCAAACAATGCCACGGCAAATAGGCCTGTTGGAGTGCCGGAGGCAAACGCTTCGGGCATGAAATATGCTCGTGAAACAGAAAACATTTAACACCTTATACAAAATGAAAATTGCACCAAACACACACGTCGCTTTAACTTACCAGTTGATGGTTGACGGAGAACTCGTAGACCAGGCAACCGTAGAGCGTCCGTTGGAATTCCTATACGACGCGGGCTTTTTGCTCCCGGCCTTCGAAAAGAATATCAAGGACCTCGAAGCGGGTCAGAATTTCGAGTTTAAACTCGATGCGGCCAACGGATACGGCGAGGTGATGCCGGAAGCATTGGTCGAACTGCCGAAAACGGTATTTATGGTAGACGGAAAAATCGAGGATGGGATGCTGGAAGCCGGCAATACCATCCCGATGATGGATAATCAGGGCCACCAGATGATGGGGCAGGTGAAAGAAGTGAAACCGGAGTCGGTGATGATGGACTTCAATCACTCGTTAGCGGGCAAAGAGCTTCATTTCACGGGTAAAGTGGAAGAAGTCCGTGAAGCCACGGATGTGGACCGTGCCAAATACATGGGCATGGGCTGCGGTGGCTGCGGCTGTGGTGAAGATCATGGTGGTTGCGACGACTGCGAAGGCAGCTGCAGCTAATCAGCCAAACGGAAAGAAAAAAAGCCGGATGAAAATCCGGTTTTTTTATGCCTTTTACTCAGAAGGCGCTATTAATCTCCCAAAAGTTTGATCTGTTTTTTACCGATTTCTCTGGCTCGCGCCCGCACAGCTCCGAAGCCCTGTGTTAAAAGTCCGGCCACACACCGGGAGGGAGAATTCTGAAATTCTAAACGAAGCTCCGAAACAGAGCAGAGAGCCCAAATCGAGAACGATGGGAGAAGGTAGGGTAGCTTGCCTCCATACCTAAAAAAGGGAACCGCGAAGTTCCCTTTTTATTAATAACCTTCAAACCGGTTGACCGAAAGATAATCGTTCGTTACGCGTACATCCAGCGTGCGGTCGATGCGCTCGACCCTGCCTACGGTATCGACATTCACCGAATCATAAATCCGTTGTATATTCACATCCGGTACTTCCGTCAGGTAAACCGGTTGTGATTGTTCGGGCCGGTTTTTCCCTACAATAATCGTCACGTTGGTAGAGCCGGAATGATGGGCGATCCCGGTTACATACAAGTATTCTTTTTCATTGAATTCCTGAATGAAAACCATATCGCCGATCTTCGGTAGAGTTTCCACAAACCCACCTTTTATTTGATTACCGTCGAAGTAATCGACAGCGATGCTTCCGGGACGGAAAGAGAGCATGACGATCGGGTAATTTTCATTTTCGCTATAAGTCACTGCCCGCACATAATTGATCGGCCAACTTTCCGACAGATCCCACTCCTTAATTTTGGATTCCATCAATTTTTTTAGCTGTGCGTTAGGAATAACCATTTCACCGGGTCGGGGAACGGCAGGAAGATTCATTTTACGTAAGGATCGCGGCTGGATGAAAAAGTATCCAGGATTCCGACTGTGACGAGTACATCCGGCATGGGTTAGTAATTTTAAGTTAGTCTAAATTTTCCTCGGTGCCTTAGATTCAGATCACGAGTTATTTATTGTTATTTTATGGAATTTTCACTGCATCACAAGAAACCGAGTTCCAGCATGGCCTCTTCGGAAAGCATCGATTTATCCCACGGCGGATCGAAGGTGAGGATTACATTGACTTCATTAACACCTTTGACTTTGGCCACTTCGTTATGCACGTCTTCTACCAACTGGTCGGCTACGGGACAGTTGGGGGCGGTCAGGGTCATCCGGATGGTCACCATACCGTCCGGTTCCACGTCGATCTCGTAAATAAGTCCGAGGTCATAGATGTTGACCGGAATTTCCGGGTCATAGATATTTTTGAGTACGAACACGATATCCTGTTCGATCTGAAGAATTTCCTGCGGAGTAGTTGCCATGATTCGTTTTACGCTTCTTGGTTTTGTTTTGCCTGGTAGGCCAGTGCATAGAGCCGCATCTGTTTAACCATGCCCAGCAGTCCGTTGGCACGGGTAGGGGACAGGTTCTCCTGCAAACCGATCTTTTCGATAAAATAAAGCTCCGTGTCGAGTACCTGCTGCGGTGTACGTCCGTCAAGTACCCGGATTAGCAGGGCGATAATGCCTTTGGTGATGATCGCGTCGCTGTCGGCGGTGAAATACATTTTCCCCTCGCGCAGTTCGGCATCGACCCACACCCGCGACTGACACCCTTTGATCAGGTATTGGTCCGTCCGGTGTTTTTCATCGATGGCCGGCAGGTCTTTGGCTAGTTCGATCAGGTAGTTGTACTTATCCATCCAGTCGTCGAAGATGGAAAATTCTTCGATGATTTCTTCTTGTATCGGATCTGTTGTCATATCGGTAACTTTCTTCCGGAACATTCCGGAATCCGTTAAATTATTTAATAAAACGTTGTGTTATCGGAATTATTTCGTTCCCGGTAGCCGCATCGGGCAGGCTGACGCCCAGGATACGTGCCAGCGTAGGGGCGATGTCGGTCATGGAAACGGGTGTCTGAATGGTCTCCCGCCGCATACCCGCGCCGTACCACATCAGCGGTACATGGGTGTCGTATTCGTAGATCGATCCGGTGCGCGAGACCTTGTTTTCTTCCTCTTCGATCCAGCCCGGCATGAGATTGATGATAATATCCCCCGAATGCTTCGGATAATACCCGTTCTGCACTTTATTTAACGCGCCGGCGCCGTAATAATTGCTTTGCATGGCGGTTCCGGTAATCGCCTGTGCCACACCCCGGAACTGAAGGGCAAATGCCGCCACTTTGGACTGGATTTCGCCCACGTTCAATCCTTTCTCAAAGATGATCCGGTGGTTCAGGTACAGGCTGCTGTTGGCATAGTCCACCACCCAGTTCTCCACGCCGTACTGGGTATTAAGGAAGCCGTTGATCAGCACCTTAAACTGCATGACGTTAAACAAACCGCCCGGAAACCGGCTGTTTTCCCGAAAAGTATCGCTCGAGCCGTGGTCGGCCGTCACAATAAACAATGTATTGCCCTTACCCAGTTGTACATCGGTAAACTCGATCAGATTGGCGATATTCTCATCCAGCCGATAGAGCGCGTCCTCGGTCTCCATAGCCTCCGTACCATACGTTTCGGTGATAAACCGGAACGGATCGACGGTAACGGTCAGCAGATCCGGGTGGTCGTCCTTGCCCAGGCTTTCATAGATAATGGTTTGCTTGACAAACTCCATCATCATATCCACACCCATCGGCGTGATATGCATTTTAAAATACCCGTCGTTGTCCTTGCGTTTAAACAGGCGGTTCAGGGAAAAGGTGATATTCCGGCTGTCCTTACCGTTCAGGATTTCGCTTTTTTCAGTGTATACGTATTTCGACGGCAGGTGGTACATGGCCCATTCGCGCTGGTTGTACGAATCCACCATTTTCTGTTGATTATAATTATCCACCCAGTTGGGCAGGCGGTCCATGTAGTAGGTGCTGGTACACCAGTTTCCGCGGAACGGATCGAACCAGAAAGCCGCATCCGCCGCCCGTCCGCCGCCGATAACCCCTGAGGCCGGCTCCAGAGCGATACTGAATACCCGGGAGAGTGGATTGTGCCGTTTGAGTTCATCTCCGATTGAACTGGAGATGAGCTGTGTCGGGGCATATTGCCCTAAAATTTCGACGCATCCCAGCCCAAAATAGTTTTTGTCTGAAATCACGTAAACCGGCTCGTTGGTCGTATAATCCAGCCAGCGGTCGGATACGATCCCGTGAGCCGACGGATTGGAGCCGCTCAGAATGGTGGTCAATCCGGCCGGGGTGTTGTTCCCTATATACTCGTAGCGGGCGTTGGTACAGTTCACGCCGTCGTTCATGAGCAGGCGGAACCCCTTATCGGAAAAATTATGACCGAAGCGTTTCAGATAATCGTAGCGCATCTGGCTGACCACGATATTCACCACCAGTTTGGGTGGTTTCTCCTGTGCGAAGGCTGTGAATAGTGTGAATGCTGTGACGATCGACAAAATGACACGACGCATATCCGGATTCCTTTCTTTAAAATGAGCCACAAAAATACGAAATTCTTATCAGTTTCTTTTCCATTTCGGGTATGAAAAAAAGAAGATTATACAAAGGGAGAAACAGGGGCAAAAACCGCGCAGAAAATCCTTCGCCCGGAAAGAATTATGATGTATTTTTTTGATATTTTTACACAAAATTAACTTTACTTAACGAGAAGGAATATGAGAAAAATCGCACTGTTGACCGCTTTCATTTGCTTGTTGTGTTCCGTCCATGCACAGCAGCCGCTTACTTACCAGCTTCCACCGGCTGAAATTCTGGAATTGGCGGATTTTGAGCGGGCGCCCGGAGTTTCGATGAATTCGGACCGGACGCGCATGCTGTTTTTTTACCGGAATACTTACAAAACGTTGGCAGATCTTTCCGCTGAGGAATTGAAACTCGGCGGTTTGCGGGTCGATCCGACCACCCGTATTTCCAGCACGACGACTTACTATAACAATCTTCGATTTAAGAATTTATATGATACCCAAACGGTGCCGATCGAAGGCCTGCCGGAAAATCCCCGCATATCCAACCTGCTCTGGTCGCCGGATGAAACAAAGGTAGCTTTTACGAACACCACGGACCGGGGGGGTGGAGTTGTGGTATTTCGATTTTGCCGACGCTCAGGCCCGGCGGATCACCGCGGATAACCTGAATGCCACTTTGGGATCCCCTTTCGGTTGGTTCCGGGACAGTAAATCCCTTTACATTAGTGTCTTGCCGTCCGACCGGCCTGCGCTGACAGACACCCGAAAGGCGATTCCCTCCGGCCCGACCGTCTCGGTGAGTCAAGAGGGGGTGCAGGCGCAGAACCGAACTTACCAGGACCTGCTTCAAAACAAAATAGACGAAGACAATTTCGACGCTCTGGTCACCTCGGAAATCCATAAGGTCGATCTGTCCGGCCGCACGGAACCATTCCTGTCTAAAGATATTTACACCCGGCTGGCCTTTTCCCCGGACGGCAGCTACCTGCTGGTTGCCAAACTGCGCCGGCCGTATTCCTACTCAGTGCCGTACAGCCGTTTCCCGACGGTCACGGATATATACGATGTCTCGGGGAAGTTGCTCATTCATTTTCATGAAAGACCGTTGATCGAAGCGCTTCCAAAAGGCTTCATGGCCACCCCTGGACAGGAAAACGGAACATCGGCTGGCGGAGCGATAAACCGGCTACGCTCTATTGGGTAGAAGCCCTTGACGGCGGAGATCCGGAAACGGCGGCAGAGTACCGCGACGAACTCTTCGAACTCCCGGCTCCGTTCGACGGCCCGGTCAGAAGCATAGCCAAAACCCGCGACCGTTTTGACGGTATTATCTGGGGAGACGATAAAACGGCTATCCTTACCGACACCTGGCGCAATACCCGCAATCAACGTACCTACCTGATCGACCCTTCGGATAACACGAAACAGCCTGTCGTTTTGTACGACCGCAATTATCAGGATATTTACAGCGATCCGGGACGCTTTAACCGCAGAAAAAACGAATACGGTCAATACGTGCTCGACTTGTCGGGTCGCTCTGCGTATCTGATCGGTGATGGATATACGGCAGAGGGCAAATTCCCGTTCGTCGACAAAATCAATCTGGACACGCAAAGCACCGAGCGCATTTTTCAGTCCACATATACTGATAAATTTCTGAACATCAGTTCTATTCTGGACGCCAAAAAAGGCGAGTTTCTGGTCCGTCTCGAATCCCCTTCCGAGTATCCCAATTATTATGTGGTACATACCCGTAAACGGATGGCGCCGGTGCCGGTGACGAATTTTGAAAATCCGTTCAAAAGTATGGAAAACGTGTATAAGGAGGTGATTTATTACACCCGTAATGACGGAGTAGCGCTTAGCGGTACGTTGTACCTGCCTGCCGGATACGATTTGAACAACCCGATTCCTTTGCCGTTGATCATGTGGGCCTATCCGACGGAATACAAAGACAAAGACAGTGCCG
>Ga0192241_10611_pt1 | contig 15098 bp, 20 predicted proteins | sample Koala_Koa27_I3_FD_131239 | JGI IMG/M metagenome (GOLD analysis project Ga0192241, IMG submission 131239) | Enriched cells from koala feces incubated with labeled cellulose particles, San Francisco Zoo, California, United States - Koala_Koa2-7_I3 ... | reverse complement strand
CTCGGAGGCAAAGCGAGTAATTTATGGGAGACAATTCTCGGAACAGTGGAACGTCTCAGAGAGCAGGAGGGACACACGCTGCCAGATGCGCCGAGCACCTTAAAAAGTAAGATTAAGAAGTACGAGGCTCAGGGATATGAGTCGCTGATCTCTGGTAAATTCGGAAACGTGAACACTCTCAAGATCACAGAGGAGGCAGGCAGACAGATAATCGCCCTCAAACGGAGCAAAGTCCCTGTTTACAATAACGACCAAATCTTTAACGAGTTTAATCGCATCGCTCAGGAGAAAGGCTGGAAGCCACTCAAAAGTATAAACTCTCTCCTGCAATTCTTAAACCGTCCTGATATTGAGCCACTATGGTACGACGCAGTACACGGAGAGCTTGCTGCACATCAAAGATACTCACGTAAACACAAGACCAAACTCCCACAAATGAGAGACTCGATCTGGTACGGTGACGGTACGAAATTAAACCTCTATTACAAAGCGATAGATCATAACGGACGCTGGGCGATCCGCACGACTCAGGTGTATGAGGTTATGGACGCATACAGCGAGACTTTTCTCGGATACCATATCAGCGACTCAGAAAATTTCGAGGCTCAATACAGAGCGTACAGAATGGCGATAGAGACTGCAAAATGCCGTCCTTTTGAGGTAGTCACGGACAATCAGGGAGGACACAAAAAACTCGAAGCATCCCGATTTTTTGAGGGTATTAGCCGAGTAAGCCGTCGTACTGCTCCATATTCAGGTCAGAGTAAGACGATAGAGTCTGCATTTGGTCGCTTTCAGTCGCAAATTTTACACCAAGACTGGAGATTTACAGGGATGAATATCACTGCAAAACGTGCCGAGAGCCGTCCAAATCTGGAGTTTATCGAAGCAAATAAAGAGTCTTTGTACACATTCGAGGAGTTGCTTGTGGCTTATGCAGAGGCACGTCAGGCGTGGAATAATGCACCGCATCCGCACACAGGTCGTCCACGTATTGAGATGTATCAGACCTCTGTTAATCCAGAGACTGAGTCTGTAAATGCGCTCGATATGGTAGAGCTTTTCTGGATTACTACCGACAAGCCGTCCACATTTACCTCGAAAGGGATCACGATCGAGGTCAACAAACAAAAGTACACATACGAAGTCCTCGACGCAAACAAGCAGCCAGACCTCGATTTTCGGGAAAACAATACTCTGCGCCAGTTTTACGTCATGTATGATCCGCTCGATATGAGCATGGTACGTCTTTACATCAAAGACAAGTCAGGACTCCGCTTTGTGACAAACGCTCACCCATACGTCGAGATCCATCGTGCGATCCAAGAGCAGGAAAAGGGAGAAATGAGCTTTATCCAAAACATGAGGATAGAGACCAACCAGAGGAGGATACAGCGTCAGATCAAGGCTGCCGAGCTTGAGATGGAGCACGGAGTCGCACCTGAGCAGCACGGTCTGAACCGTCCACGTATCAAAGGTATATCCGCAGAGGCTTTCGAGCTGATCGGTATCAATACAACCAATACAACCCGTAAAGAACGGACTCCGAAAGAGACTGTCAGCATCGGAGAAATGACGAAAATGCTCAGTAATCAGACTTTTGACAGGGTCGCAGCTTACGATAAATTATAAACTATTCAATATAAAAAGATCATGGCATTATCAATAAAAGAAAAAGACGCATTAAAAGAGGCTCTCAGAGCTTACTGCGCAAAGTATCCGAGTCAGAATAAAGCAGCAGCGAGTATAAACGTGAGCTCAGGAACGATCTCCAGCATCTTAAACGGTAAATACGAGAATATCTCCGACGATATGTTTAAAAATATCCGTCAGCAGATAAACGCAGGATCTGCCGACTGGCAGATGGTTTCCACTCCGACTTTTAAAGATATTTATTTCGCTCTGGAAAACGCTCAGACCACGAGCTCTGTCACATGGGTACTGAGTCCAGCCGGAACAGGTAAAACTGCCACAGCAGAGCAGTATCGTCGTGATAACAGCGAGGTTTATTACGTTCTCTGTGACGACGATATGAGAAAAGGAGACTTTGTGAGAGACTTTGCGAAAGCTGTCGGTATCAAAATCGAGGGATACAAACGAGTGAGAGAGATCCTGTTTATGATTATTGACGAGCTCAATAAAAAGGAGCAGCCTCTGATTATATTCGACGAGGGAGACAAGCTCAAGGACGACGTTTTGTATTACTTCATTACAATATATAACCACTTAAAAGACCAGACAGGGATCGTGTTCCTTTCGACTTCTTTCATGGATAGACGGATGCAGATCGGTCTCGAATATGACAAAAAAGGTTTTGACGAGCTTCACAGCCGTATCGGTCGCAAGTTCTATCAGGCTGACACTCTTACAGCAAACGATATCATTACTATTTGCATGGCGAACGGGATCACAGACGACCAGACGATCGCAGATGTGATCTCCGACGCAACCATCGCACCCAGAGACAAGAGATCACTCCAAAAGAAAGCCTCTGAGCAGTCTCCAGTTTACGATCTGAGACGAGTTACCAAAAAGATAAAAGCGATCAAAGGAAAACGGTCGTCAGGAAAATAAACCTCTGTTCAAACAGCGTTCAAAAGCTGTTTGAATGGATTTTTAATCAATCACCTAAACAAATAAAATCTGAATGGCACGAGCTTACTCTCCGACGGAAATAAAGAAAATGAAAAAGGATGTCCTCGATTTTGAGGGCGCATGGTTTGAGGCTTTCCGCAAGCCTGAGAGAGTCGGAGTCTGGTTTATTTGGGGTAAATCTGGGAACGGTAAAAGCAGCTTTGTAATGCAGCTCTGTAAGGAGCTCACAAAGTACGGAAAAGTCATTTATGACAGTCTGGAGGAGGGAGTCAGCCTGACACTGAAAGAGAGCCTCGAACGTCACAAGATGGAGGAGATCAAAAGAGGACGTTTCGCAATTCTGGACTGCGAGCCGATGGATAAACTCAGCGAGAGACTATCAAAGCACAAGAGCGCAGACTTTATCGTAATCGACAGTTTCCAATATACACAAATGAATTACTCACAGTACCTCAGTTTTCGGAAAGAGCACAGAAACAAGCTGCTCATTTTTATAAGCCATGCAGACGGATCGAAACCGAGCGGACGCTCTGCTGTAAATGTACAGTTTGACGCTGGCTTAAAAATATGGGTCGAGGGTTTCAGAGCGATATCTAAAGGACGATATATCGGAGATCGTGGATATTTCACGATCTGGGACAAAGGAGCAGTCAAATACTGGGGCGAAGAATTTAAAAACGATAAACAGGAAAATATATGATTATAGCAGTAGATTTTGACGGGACGCTGCACTCTGGTAAATTCCCAGAGATAGGCTTACCCATGCCTTACGCCATTGACGTAATGCAAAAACTTAAAAATGACGGTCATTACCTGATCCTCTGGACTTGTCGCTCAGGAGATCAACTGATCGAGGCGATAAACTGGCTCACAGAGAAAGGTATCCCTTTCGACAGAGTAAACGACCATAACCCAGAATCAAAGCGGTTTTATGGCTCAAACTCTCGGAAAGTATATGCACACCTGTATATCGAGGACAAACAGATCGGAGGACTGCCGATGTGGACTGAGATATACGAGTACGTGAGAGAACAAGAGGAAAAGTATCAACAATCAAAAAAACAATTTATAACCATGGCGAAAAAGGATATTTATACAAGACAGTGGATCACGGAGAACTCTCTGGAGATTATCTCCCGTTATGAGAAAGGCATTTTAACCCTCAGAGGGTTGCATTATCAGCTCGTTTCTATCGGAATGACAAACAGTCTCAGGCATTATAAAAGAGTCGTCAGCGCAATGATAGAGGCTCGCTGGAGCGGTCTTGTCGATTTTGATGCTTTCTCCGACCATGACAGGGAGATGATCGGGATCACCAAATACGAGCAGACGGATCTCGACGACTCCATCGAGGAGGGTAAACGTCAGGTTAGAGCATGGATGAAATACTATAATAAAAATCGCTGGGAAAATCAGCCGATTTATCCTGAGGTCTTTATCGAAAAGAAAGCGTTACAGGGAGTATTTCAGTCCGTATGTAGTAGAAACGATATCTCTCTGGGCGCATGTAAAGGATACCCCTCACTGACTTTCTTAAATGAAGCAGCACAACGTTTCATCGAAGCAGAGGAAAGCGGTAAAATACCCGTGATCCTCTATTTCGGAGATTATGATCCATCGGGAGAGGATATCCCCAGAGCCATAAAAGAAAATATTATCAAGCTCGGCTGTCATACCATCGAAGTAAAGAGGATCGCTCTCCTGCATGAGCAAGTCGTCGAATGGAAATTACCTCCTGCACCCGTAAAAGAGGGAGACAGCAGATCCGCAAACTGGAACGGACTCGGACAGGTCGAACTGGATGCAGTGAAACCTGAGAAACTCCAGCGTATGTGTCAGGATGCGATCGACTCTGTCTTTAATGAGGATCTGTACGACGAACTGCAAGAGCAGGAGGAGGAAGAAAGAGAGCAGTATGTCTCCGAGCTGAAACAGTATGTAAGTAATCTTTAAATTATCTCATTATGGCAAAGGTTAAAAATTATGCAAGATTTTACGCTCTCCTCGCTAAAATGCAGGGAGATAAAAACGAACTGAAAGAGGAGCTCGTCCTCTCTTTTACCAACAGACGGACAAAGTCGCTCAAAGATATGAGCAGAGCTGAATATGACGCAATGTGTGACAGTATGGACCCGAACAAAGGTAATTATCCGACACACGCACAGCATACAAGCGATTTAAAGCGTTTTCGGTCGGGTGTATTAAAGCGGATGCAGAAAATGGGTATAGATACCACAGACTGGGCGAAAGTCGACAATTTCTGCCTACAAAAGCGTATTTCGGGCAAACGATTTGCTCACCTGACGCTCGAAGATTTACAGGATCTGATAATAAAGCTCGAAATGATATCTGCAAAGAGTAAGAAACCGAGTAAGCCAGTCGCTGAGCGTCCAGCTCCAGCAGATCCGATCATTATCCTGCTCCAGCATCCCTTATCGCTTAACTGATTGTAAAACCAATTTTAAATAATTCCAAAATGAAAAAAGTAAAAGTAAACATCGAATTTGAGAGCATCGTGCCGGACGATATGACGACCGATGTACTGACAGCAGAGATCATCAAAAAGGAAATTAATACAGACAGTTTCCGAGTGTATGTGCGAAACTATAAAGGCTTTAATAAGGTCGTCAGTTTCGAGCAGACCGATATCTCGGTGAGTGATAGTTTCAAGTGTGACGCTGACGGTTTCCCAGAATGAAAGGAGGAGAAAATATGAAAGTAAAGATTACATGGAGGAATAATTTCCCCTTTCAGGACGACCCTCAGGATCTGGAGAAACACACCGAAAAAGAGTACAGCAACGAGACCTCTTTTAATGAGATCGAAACACATGCTGTTTTAGACACTCCAGAGGGTCATTTTCTCTTTAAAATAGAACTGCCTGAGGTAATGTATCGCTACGACAAAAAAGGTCACAGAAAGACGCTAAATAAGCAATAAACAAATTTAAAAATTAAGTATGGAAAATTTGAACATTGAAAAGCTCACACCTGAGCAAGTAAAAAACCTCGCTCCTGAGATCAAAGCGCAATTATTAAACGCTTTGAATGAGGACAAACAGGACGAAGTAAACCGCAAGCGTACCGAGTACGAGGAGTTTCGGAAAACGACTGTCTCAAAGATCAGGGAGAGAGTCGAAGAGTCAGCGACTGATATTAAGAGTTTATTCGATTTTGTGGTTTATGAAACCTCGGCTTTCTACGAGATTATGAAAGAGTACGGAAAGCTCCGCACCGAGGGACAAATGAACTACAAAATAGAGCAGGACGGATTTAAAATCGAGGTCAAAACGAATAAGATCAAACGCTTCGACGAACGAGCGAACACTGCTGCCAATCGTTTAGTGGACTTCTTACAGAACTGGATCAAAGCATCGGACAAAGGAGCTGACGATCCGATGTATCAGCTCGCTATGAACATGCTCGAACGTAATCAAAACGGAGACTTTGATTATAAGTCGATCAGCAAGCTGTACGATCTGGAGACGAAATTTGCCAGCGAGGAGTACAGCGAGATAATGCAGCTCTTTAAGGAGTCCAACAAAGTAGACGGAACAGCTACAAACTTCTATTTCTCCAAAAAAGACGAGATGGGAGTCTGGAGAAAGATCGAGATCAGTTTTAATCGTTATAAATTAGAAAAGTAACATCATGGAAAAAAACGAATTTGTATTTGAGATCACAGTAAAGGCAGAAGCTCCTCAGGGGTACAAGCCTCGTAATTTATCGGTAACAGGGATCGGAGTCGGGAATGTTGCGAATGTTAAAACGGTTCTGGAAAAGAAAGCTCTCGAAATGGTGAAAGCAAGTTTCAAAGCTCAGCAGCCTGAGGTCGATTTTTAAATTTACGGTTTCCTCCGCTCGCAGATCAGCAGCGTTTATCCTGACGGAGTATGCAAAAAAAGGAGAGAAAACTCAGGAGGCTGACGCTGATCCGTCTCCGATCGTCACCAAACAGGAGGAAAACGTATGATCGAGATAAAACCAAAAAACGGTATCTGGGAGGTCTATATCAATGGAGGACTTTTTTACTATAACAGTGAGCTCGATATCGTCCTCGGTTATCTCTCCAATAATGTACAAAATGTAACCGACGAACTGCAAGAGTAAAGGTAAATCTTTACGCTGTTAAGCAAAAGCCTGTAAATACGAACTTTACAGGCTTTTTTCTGTTTAAATCATTGGCAAAATATAGATAAAAACCTATTTTTGTGATAGATTAAAAAATTGAATGGGAAAAGGCAGAGATTCGAGACTGATTATCGAAAGAGATAAAGCTCTTTTGCGTCGTTACTACTACTGGTGGAAAGTAGAGGGAAAACGGCACGACGAGACTTTAAAGATACTCATGTGGCAGGAGTTTTTTCTCGCTGAGGAAACGATCGAGCGGATCTTACGTGATAAAGCCGATTTACTCCCTGAGCTCATTAATGAAATGAACAATAAAAAGACCAAATCTTTACGACCACGTCTTACCAAAGCGCAGAAAGCTATCCTCACAGGTCAGTCTGCGCTGCCGTTTGATCTATGATCTCAAACTCATAAACGGACTCGTACACCTTTACATTTTTCGGCAGTGAATAAGCGACGCTCTTTGTCCGACTGAGCCGACCCATCTCCTGATCCTTTCGATATCCCTGCAAACTTTTGTATATCCGTCTGTCGATCCCGTACCGTTCTCGGATCTTATGTGCTGTTCCTGATTCGAGACTTGTATCATCGTAACAATTAAAAGCCAGACGTACCGTGATCGAGGAGACTCCCATTTGTACAAATGGAGTCTTTTTCGACCATGTCGTATTTACATCACCCAGCAGCACACAGGGAAACGTCAGAGGATATCTGTCCTCTCCGTTAAATAAAGCCTGTAACTGACCGCAGTCCTCGTCTATAAGTGAAAGCTCAGGTATCTGCTCTTTGAGCCTTTTCATCAAATTTAAAAGTAATTCCTCCATGATCTATTTATTTAAAATTTTACGTATTTCTGTCTCTGCTTTCTCGCTGATCTTTTCGTCCAGCTCCTTACTCTCTCCGAGAAAGGGTCGAGCTGGCATTTTGATCGAGAGATGCGTCTTTTTAGTGAGCGCAAGTTTTTTCCAGTTCAGAGCCTCCGTGCTCTCCTCCTGCTGCACGACGTTCTCGCTTGTTTTCCTGCGTTTTCCTTCCTTTTTTCCTTTACCTGATACTCGGTAATACTGCGCCCATGCAAAACGTCTCATTCGAGGAGTAACCGTCGGTTTGAGTGTTCCTCCGAAATTATGCGTCGGAGCGTGTGGTGCATCGTTGTAAACCCGTACTCTGGCATTTTGCGGAGTATAGTTTACCGAGCTGAAAAGGTGGTTTCGTCCGCTCAGGAGTGTTCCGTAATTATCGCCAGCCGATGATCCTCCAGAGCTCAGCCTCTGGGAGGGTTGCCACTTTTGGAGTCCGTCATTTACGAAACCCTGCTTTCTGAAATTTTCCTGATAATGATCCTTTGCAATACGACCGACAAAGACAGGCATTCTCCGCTCGTAGAGATCCACGAGTTCAGCCTTTTTCTTTTTGATTTGCTCTGCAAACTCTTTTATATCCATAATTTTACGCTCAAACTGTTTTTTTCTATTTTAATTGTACATTTGCAATTATAATTTAAGCAAATGAGCAAAACCCAAGTAGATACATCCGTAATGAATGGGAGGGATTTGTTTACATATTATACAATGGTCTTTGGCGACCGTGAGTATGAAAACACCCTCTTTAGTGCGCACCTTGAAATAGGGGACGCTCTTTTTCCTATGCTTGAACGTTGCGAAAAAGAGGGAAAGCGCATCCATCTAAAATATGATGAAGAACTCCAGTCTGCTGGTGTTTCAGATTGCCCCTTTGAAGTAATCATTTGCTAAGCCCCTTTATATAATTTACCATTTCATCGTATAGCTCTGGGAGATATTTTTTAAATACCTGGTTCCCTACGTATGTATTCTCAAAGCAATGCGCTATAAATTCTTTTTCCTGCATTCCCGGAATTTTGAAATATGCTTTTGAGTGTCCGAAACCGTATCTTATATCCAGCGACATAATAGCGTCACGGGTTGAGCCTATTTGTTCGTAAACATCCTCTTTTGTTATACCTCTCTTTGTAAAGGTTTCCGGTTTCATTCTACATATTCTACTATACAGTTCTTTTAGCTTTTTATCCGCATATTCTATTTGTAACATTTTTACGCTTACGCTTTCAGATTTATAGGTATTAGAGTTATAGTCATAATATGATTGCGAAACCTTATACTCTTTTTTCTTTCTTAAAATTTTGGTCTGTTTAGCCATAAGTCCTTTCAATTCTGGACTTAAATAAAGGTTTCTTTGAGCATCAATGGCGTGACCGAACTCGTGATAAACTACGCTCTCCCTGTGCCAGTCGCTCGCTTTATTTCGACTGTTTTCCGCAATATGAACCATTCGCCGCATAGATTCAGGTACAGGTTTTACGCTCCGTCCGTCTCGCACATACTGCGTGTCAGGCATATAATAAGATCCGCTGCCATTATGATCTATTTTAAATCTTACATCTTTTCCGGGTGTATCGTCTATCAGGTCAAAAAAATCTTTTTTGAATTTTATTTTTTTTGTCTTTTAAATACTCTCCGTCCGGTTTTAATTCGTTTGGCATCTTTTTAGAGTAGACCTCTTTCATCTTTTTCTTTACGGCTTCCTCTGCTCCTTTATAGGTATTCTTTCTGTAAGGATGTGAGTCGTCGAACAGTTCTCCCGTTTTACCGGGATTACCTCCCAGTCCGTCCGATGAATCATCCTCACCGCCTCCGGATGGAACTCGTGTCGGTTCCTCGTCCGTGGACGAAAGTGTACATTTACAGTTCCAGCGGTCGCCCGGTCGGTGTTTGTTCCAGAAAGGATGTTCAATAGGCAGTATTGTTCCCCAGAATATTTTATGATCCTCTCCGGGAGTTACGCTCGTTGATGGCTGCCACTTTAAGTTTGGCAAAATATCTTTTTCCCTCTCGAACTGTTTCCAGTTTGCTGCTTGGTGTGCCCTTAGTATAGCGGTATCGTATTCTGTTTGCAGCCAATTAGACACATGATGACTGGCAATAGGATAAACGTCCTTTTCCCACTCCCGAAAAGATTTTAAAGAGCCATCCGGTTTTAACAACTGAGCAGCCATATCGTTTTGTGCCCTGTGAACCTTGAAAGCTGAAAACACTCCGTTATTATACTTTAATGCCCTGTAAAAGTCATAATCGGGGTCGCTGGGAGTCCTTTGACCGAATCCGAGATCTGTCGCCTCATTAAATTTGTTCCAAACTTCATTAAAAAGGTTGTCCTCGATTTCAGTCATAGGATTAAAATCCTTTTCATAAATACGCTTTAAGGCTTTTTTGAGAGCTTTCTCGTCAAAGGTAAAACTACTTTCTACCGACTTGTTTTCACATCGGTAAAGATCATTTATTACCACTCTAAAGCCCCCTTTTTGGGGGCTGAAACGAAAAAATTTCTCAACCAATTTTTAAAGGTTTTCCTCTGTTTACGCTCTTCCTTTTCGTCGATGATCTGCTGAGGAGTTTTGTTTTTCTCCTCCTCTTTCGGATCGGGATCAGGTTTCGGGTCCTGTTCTTTTCGCTCAGGATCCTGAGGCTGCGGAGTACTTCCGATAACCTCCTGAGTCTTGTCAGGTTTTGGGATACCGTAAGTCTCATATAAGTAATCGTGTGAGATCGGCAGTCCCATCGCTTTGAGCTGGAGGTCGATCTGGATGCGAGAGGACAGGTCTTTGAGCTGAGGCACAACAAAGGAAAACTCTCCTCCTCTGGTATCGAAACCGAGATTTGCAAAAATGTCGGTCAGTTCATAATTAAGTACATTCAGGACAAACTGTTTACTCATGCGAGTAATTTTGTCCTCTCCTGCCTGATGGACTGTGCCGAGTGCCTGAGTACCTTTGTCTCCGACCTCTGTCGTGAGTGTATTTCCGAGCTCAAGTTTACTCAGCTCGTCATTAAAGAGCGTGATCGCTCGTCCGTAAAGCTCACCTGTCGCTCCTTTGCTGGTGGTGTCGTGCAGATTTACGTTTGTCCCGTTCGGATGCACAAAGACAGTCGATCCTCCAGCGTCGAAAAGATCCTGTAAAAGTTTCTTTCGGATATCCTCGTCCCATGCGTCATAAGTACCCTCTTTCAGTGGGTGAGCATACAGCTCGATAAACTGAGCAAAATCGCTCATGGCATTACGTTTGTAAATCACATACGGAGCAGCTTTCGTCAAGAGTCCGAGGTCTCTCGGATCTCCGACGAGGATCAGGTCTGAGAAGTTGTCGAAGCTCTCTCCCTCTGTATCGCTTTGACGCTGTAAGATGATCCGACGTACAGGATCGTAATTTTTCCGGGGGATCATGTCGTAATTAAGCCAGTCCCCCTCCCTGCGGAACTGAAAGAGAGAGTTTCCGTACTGCTCGGTATCCAGCAGATCACTGAGGAACTTACTAAACCATGGCGAACGGATCTGCTCCTCGATCTTTTCGTCCACGACTCCGTCTCTGGAGAACTCGATCGGGGTATTAAGTACGGCAGCTTTGCGCTTTTGAATCACAGCGTACAAATGAGCGTCTGTGATAATCTCTGCGTGTATATCGTGCAGCTTTGCTCGGCTCGGCTTATCGACATTCTCCGCCTGTTTAAAAGCTGTCATATAGTCTCCTATATCCAGACTCCCTCTTTTAGGTTGGGTTATGATGATAGACGCTGTCGAATGATCGACAGGTTTTGTGGGAGTATTACCGTGGATCTGTATCTTTTTATATTTTGCTTTCTTTGCCATTATCTTTTTGTATTACGTTTCGGATTGCTCATAATTAAATACGGAGTGGAGTCCATCGCTTTCTCCAGCAGAGGAGCTCCCTCGATGTTTATCTGTCCTCTTTGTACTCCTTTCAGCCACTCGACCGCTCGCTCGTACCGCTCGACCCTGATCTCGGAAATGTTCTGCGGATTGTGCGCACTGAAAACGCGGTACAGGGTTATGTCAATGCAGAACATGACGACGAGCTGTATCCGCTTTGCTCCCGTAGTGGAAAAAATAGTATCACAGTCGTATCGTGCCGAGAGATAGAATCTCATTTCCTCGATGGCACGATCCTCGGCTATCTTTACGATCCCTTTATCACTTCGAGTCACTGACTCCAGTATGTCCTGATGTATGGACGCTTTGTAATCTGTTGCTGTTATGAATCTGCTCATATAGTAAATTAATTATCGTCGATGTCTGTTATTACCTCTTATCGCATCAATGGGAACAGTCTCGACGGCTGTCCCCTCCTGTATCGGTTTCTGCTCTATAAACTTGAAACCTCCCTGAATACAGTCGATACCATCGGCAGGATATTTCAGAGCCATAGTGAAGTATTTAAACTCATTGTGGAGCTCTTGCATGTTCGGATCTTCTTTCTCCTTTTCATTTAGGATCAGGCGACCCTCCCTGTTTATCGGCTCAAGATCAGCCTCAATCCGTCGGGCTTTGTCAAGTTTCCGAGACTCGTCCGGAGAGACTGTGAGCATGGAGTTTCTTTCTTTCCTGACCTCTGCCAGATGCTTTTTAAAGACTTGCTCGTAAAATGGTTTTTGGAGGGTATTACACTCGATCAGCGTATAAACGGGTACCACACCTTTAACCCATTCGTACAGCAGGAAAAACCATGTAATAAACTCGTAATTTGATGGTTTACCGATAAAGCCCCGGATCACGTATAAATTATCACCGAGTACACCCATCAACCAGACAGCCTTTCGAGATCCTTTTTTGTTTTTAGATGTACCTTTCGACTCGCTTTGTGTCGGGTCTCCGTAAATGACGAGATAAGAGAACTTTTTAAGCGGAGGTATCCTGCCGTATTTGATCTTTTCAAAGACTGTTTCCTCCGTTATCGGATTATTAAAATACTCTCCCATGACTGCGACCATGCTTATTTTTGAGAGTACCCTGTCGATATGAGCCTCTGAGTTTTTCTCTTTCCAGACAGATGTACCCTCGGAGAAATCTCGCATCGGGTCGGGATGCCTGATGTCTACCATACGGATATTAATAATATCCCAGTTATCAGCCATTTTCCCAGCACGAGCGACGCAGCAGTCCTCGGCGATCAGGTTACCCGCCCAGCATATCAGTAAAGGCTCAGATATGGAGCGAGTCGGATAAACCGCTTTTTCAAACCATTTCCATTTTTTCGCAATGATGTCAGGGTTTTCGCACTCCTCGTCCGTATCGAAGTCGTCAGGGAGAATCACGTCCGGACGGATCTCCTCATTACGGGATCCACGAGGACTCTGTCCTGCACCGATTACTCGGAAAGCTGCTCCTTTTTTCGTGATAAACTCGTCCTGCGTCCAGTCACCGAGCGACTGCTGCTCTCCGTAATATGCCTTTATACGCTGATTTGCCTCAAAGTTTCCTTTGTAGGGAGCTAACAGCCTGCGAGCATTATCCAGCGAGTTACTTATCAGGAGGATATTTTTCTTTTTACCCGTCAGTACGAGATACATCACACAAAAGAAAATGATCGTACTTTTTGCCAGCTCCCGACTCCACGAGAGAACCTCGTACCATTCAGGATTATTTAAAAGCCTGTTTATGGCTTTGATCTGGAACTCTGCAAACTCATACTTTGCGTATTTGGGAAAGAAAAACTTTATCCACTCGATCGGGTGAGCCTCCAAATAGAGCCGATGCTTTTCGATATCGGCTGCCGTCATGGACGGATCGACGGGAGTCTCTTTTGAGATGTTATCGACGTATTTCCCCCAGTCTTTTAGAGCGTCTCTGTCGATCTGCCTCATAAGGAGTCTTTAATGAATAGGTCAAACAAATGAGTAAACTCTTTCGCTTTCTCTGGGTCTGATCTCCTGATCCACTCAAGAAAGCGGATGCTTACCGAGACGATATCAGCGATACCGATGTCCTCCTCCATTTTCTTAATGGCTGAGGAGAGTTTGTTTATCGTATCAGCCTCTGCCGGAGTAGCATGTCGCTCTCCTTTCTCCCGACTTTTGATCTTATCGTTTATCTCTGTGATCTGTCGGTACAGGTTTTTGATCTGCTCCTCTTTCGTCATGGATATTCCAGCGAGTCGCTCCTCCCACTTTTCAGCCTTGACCCATTTATTAATCGTCTGGCGACTGACTCCGACTTTCTCTGCGATCTCTGCCTGCGTGAGCTGCTCTTTTAAAAAGAGTATGGCTGCATATTCTTTCTTTTGCTTTAACGTCATTTCTGCCATTTCTATACTTATTTATAGGGCAAAAATGCCACTATATTAGTCCACGTACAAACCCGATCCGCATCATTACGCTGCTCACGGATACCATTACTTTACAGGGAGTTATGACGCTTTTCCGATTTGCACAGCGTATTTACTATCTCCATTTTTGCCGAGTAAATCTTATAAACGAGATCGGTTAAAGCATGGAACAAGTCGAAGAAATTACAGCAAATGAAAAGCTCACGGAGTGTCTTAAAGATCATGTGGTGATTTTGCGCTCTTTACCTCATAGCAAGGAGCGGAGTCTCGCCATAATCAAATTACAGGAGTTCATTTTTTGGATTAAAGCAGATGTCGAACGTTTGACACAACCGGAGACAGATCCGAGCACTCAGGATCCCATTACTGGAGAGTTTCTGGTGGCTGAGACCATCGTAAAGCCGTTATCCATGCCAAAACCAGCGACAGGACAATGAGAAAGCGATTTTTTAATATGATAGCAGGAGTAGACGGACAGAGTTGTACGATGCTCCTTTATGGCGATATCGGAGAGTATGAAGCTGTCAGGAGCTGCGATATAGTACGGGAGTTAATCGAGGCAGGCACTCAGTACGGAAAGATCGAGGCTCGTGTGAACAGTAACGGAGGAGACGTTTACTCAGGTATCGCCATCTTTAACGCTTTCCGCACCAGCAAAGCAGATATTACTCTCTATGTGGACGGGATCGCTGCCTCGATCGCTGCTGTAATTGTGCTATGTGGGAAACCTGTCAAAATGAGCCGGTATGCCCGACTGATGATCCACGGTGTCTCTGGCGGTTGCTGGGGTAATAAGTCAGCTCTTAAAGGATGCCTCGAAGAAATGGAGTCTCTCGAAAATACGCTTTGTACCATGTTAGCCGAGAAAACAGGAAAGACAGAGGAGGATATCCGCTCGATGTTTTTTGATGAAAAGGATCACTGGCTGACTGCCGAGGAGGCTCTCGATCTGGGTATAATCGACGAGATATACGACGCTGATCCGATCCCTGAGGACAAAACCACACCTGAGCAGATTTACGCTCACTTTATCAATAAGTACGACAGTTCACTAAATAATAAAAATATGATTTTTGAAAAATTGAAACAGAGACCTGCTTTTGCCAACTGTGCAACCGAGCAGGACGTGCTCCAGCATATCGACAAGCTGGAAAGAGACGCTGCAAAAGTTCCTGACCTCGAAAAAGAGGCTGCGAAAGTTCCTAATCTGGAGAAAG
>Ga0192241_10599_pt1 | contig 15296 bp, 10 predicted proteins | sample Koala_Koa27_I3_FD_131239 | JGI IMG/M metagenome (GOLD analysis project Ga0192241, IMG submission 131239) | Enriched cells from koala feces incubated with labeled cellulose particles, San Francisco Zoo, California, United States - Koala_Koa2-7_I3 ... | reverse complement strand
TATGCATGCCGATAAAATGAAAACCCCGCTGCTGTTAATCCACGGCTCAAACGATAACAACAGCGGTACGTACACCATGCAAAGCGAACGTTATTTCAACGCCCTGAAAGGTTTCGGCGCACCGGCGCGGTTGGTCATCCTGCCGAACGAGAGTCACGGCTACGCCGCCCGTGAATCCATCATGCACATGTTATGGGAACAGGATCAGTGGCTGGAGCGATACGTTAAAAGTAAAAAAGCCGAATAAATCATAATCCATAAAGGATCAACTCCATACAGGATACGAATCTACGGAAGAGAACTGCCCCCGGCGGTTCTCTTTTTTAAATAATGGTTTTCAGCAGTTTATCGGGTTGTCTTACGCAGGGCAACGGAGATGGTTTGCCCTTCTTTGGCAAGGATGGTGTTGGGAAAAAGGGATTGCGCCTCTTCGAGAAAGAGGTTATCGTCCTTATACCGGGAGGAGAAATGCCCCAGCATCAACTGACGGGATTCGGACAGCAGGGCGGCTTTGGCGGCCTGAAGGGCCGTGGTATGGCCGGTTTCTTTGGCCAGGTGTTTGTCTCTGTCGAGGAATGTGGCTTCGTGGTACAGCAGGTCCGTCCCGTGCACCAGGCTCACTACTTTCCCTGAATACAGCGTATCGCTGCAATAGGCATAGGACCGGGGTTCGCACGGAATATAAGTCGCTTCCTCAAACGGCAGGGATATACCGTCATCGAGCAATACGTCTTCTCCGCGTTTCAGGGCTACGATCTGCGCCAATGAAAGCCCGTATTTCTCAATCACCCTCTTATCAACGTTTCTTCCCGGAGTTTTTTCCCGGAACAGGTAGCCGCACGACGGTATCCGGTGGCGTAACGGAATGGTGGAAACTTCTAACACTTTATTCTCGTAGACCGGCACATTCTCCCGCGCATTGAGTTCATGGACGATAATCTCGTAGCCTAAATGCTGCTCGAAATGTTTTAAATGGAATTCGAGGATTTCGCCGATCGGCATCGGCCCGAAGATATGGAGCGGCGTTTTGCGTCCCAGGTGATTGAGGGTTGAAATTACCCCCGGCAGGCCGAACACATGGTCGCCGTGCAGGTGGCTGATAAAAATGGCGTTGAGTTTCATCGGGCTGATCCCGTACTGCCTCATTCGCTCCTGCGTACCCTCTCCGCAGTCTATTAAAAAGAACTGCTCATGCACATTAAGTGCATGAGCAGTATGGTGCCGGTTCACAGACGGGGCGGCAGATCCGCTGCCCAGTATGGTCACCGAGAAAGTCACGGATTATTCCGATTTAGCAGCGTTGTCTTCCATCTGGGCTTTCAATTCAGCCAGACCTGCCAGGTCGCCGAGAGTGGTCTTCTCTACAGAAGCGTTCACTTTCTTCATCGCGCTTTGGGTCGAGGACTGTTCTTTCGCTTTGCCCGCCCGCCTTCGCGACGGCTGTCGTCGTGGATGCGGGTGTGAGAGAGCAGGATGCGTTTGGTTCCTTTCGAGAATTCAAGCACTTTGAACGACAGTTTTTCGCCCACTTTGCCTGAAGTTCCGTCTTCTTTGACCAGTTGTTTGGTCGGTACGAAACCTTCCACGCCTTCCGGCAGGGCCACGATAGCGCCTTTGTCGGTCAGTTCGATGATATCGCCTTCGTGTACAGAACCTACGGTGTAGGTATCTTCGAACGCGTTCCACGGATTTTCTTCCAATTGTTTATGGCCGAGGCTTAAACGACGGTTTTCAATGTCGATTTCGAGCATGATCACGTCGATATCCGCGCCGATGTGGGTGAATTCCGACGGGTGTTTCACTTTCTTGGTCCAGCTCAGGTCAGAGATGTGGATCAAACCGTCGACGCCTTCTTCGATCTCTACGAACACACCGAAGTTGGTAAAGTTGCGAACTTTAGCCGAATGTTTTGAGCCAACCGGGTATTTGGTATCGATCCCTGCCCACGGATCCGGGGTAAGTTGTTTGATACCCAGTGACATCTTGCGCTCTTCGCGATCCAGCGTCAGGATCACCGCTTCGATATCGTCGCCCACTTTCAGGAAGTCCTGAGCCGAGCGCAGGTGCTGCGACCATGACATTTCGGATACGTGGATGAGTCCTTCAACGCCCGGAGCGATTTCAACGAACGCACCGTAGTCAGCCATAACCACTACTTTACCTTTCACTTTGTCGCCCACTTTGAGTTCTTCGCTCAGCGCGTTCCACGGGTGCGGAGTGAGTTGTTTGAGACCCAGAGCGATGCGTTTTTTCTGATCGTCGAAATCGAGGATTACCACGTTCAGTTTCTGATCCAGCGCCAGGATTTCTTCCGGGTGGTTCACGCGGCCCCAGCTCAGGTCGGTGATGTGGATCAGTCCGTCTACGCCGCCCAGGTCGATGAATACCCCGTAAGAAGTGATATTTTTAACCGTTCCTTCGAAGATCTGGCCTTTTTCGAGTTTGGAGATGATTTCGGCTTTTTGTTGTTCGAGTTCGGCCTCGATGAGGGCTTTGTGCGATACAACGACGTTGCGGAATTCCTGGTTGATTTTAACCACTTTGAATTCCATCGTTTTGCCTACATAGATATCGTAGTCGCGGATCGGTTTCACGTCGATCTGAGAACCCGGCAGGAAGGCTTCGATGCCGAATACGTCGACGATCATACCGCCTTTGGTGCGGCATTTGATGTATCCTTTGATGATTTCGTCTTTGTCCAGGGCTTCGTTTACGCGATCCCATGAGCGGAGCTGACGAGCTTTTTTGTGGGAGAGGATGAGCTGGCCTTTTTTGTCTTCGGCGCTTTCTACATATACCTCTACTTTTTCGCCTACAGCGAGTTCCGGGTTGTAGCGGAATTCGGTTACGGCGATGATACCGTCTGATTTGTAGCCGATGTTTACAACTACTTCGCGTTTGTTGAGGCCGATAACCGTGCCTTCAACTACCTCGCCTACCTGTACGTTTGACAGGGTTTTGTCGTACTGGCCGGTGATGTCTTCTTTGTTTCCCTGATAGAGGTCGAGGTCATTTTCGAAGCTGTTCCAGTCGAATGATTCGCAGTCGGCCGATGCGTTTTTGACCGGCGCTTTTTTTTCTTCCTGTACGGGTTGCGCCTCTACGGCTACATCCTGTACGTCTTGTAATTCTTCACTCATTGTTTTAAAAAATGTTCGTCGTTAATGTGTTAGACATTATGTATAGAGCTTCGCGGACACCGCAAAAGCGGTGCAAAGGTACGGTAAATTTTCTGGATTTCAATGGCTTTCGTCATAAATTTTAAAATAACTGTCGAGCAAACCCAAGCACAAAAGTTTTCGGTGTCGCCTTTTTCAAAAGGCGACGATTTGAGCGACTTTCTAAAAGTCGCAGTTCCAGGCTGTAGCGACCCGGCAGGGCGCGGGGGCCAATCGTCAAAAGCGATTTGCGAGCACGACATAGCGGTGCGGGAGGTCGTTTCGGCTTACGGCTGGAAAACCGGATGGTCAAAAGGATAGGCAAATCGCCGGAGCGGGGGCCAATAAATCCGAGCGAGGCACGAGCGAGCCTGTAGAAATAGAGAAAGCCGGAGGAGCATGGAAATTATCTGTCTAATTTTTAAAAGTTGTCAATTGTTTGCCATAAATAGCTACATTTGTTCTGATAAATGCACGGCAAACCGTGTAAGAAATATAAATAAGAGTGACAACTCTTTGATCCTTCACTAAACTAGGGAACCGCTTATACCGCGGTGTTTACATCACGGATTAAAGATTGCCAACTCGGAGTATGGTATGGCCTTTGGTCGTCCTTACTTCGGGCGCGTGGCAATTCCGTGATAAGGCTCCCTAGGCCGAGTGTGGGGATTGTTTACGCGTCCTTTTTTTTGGGCGCATCTCAAACCTGAAACTTGCGTCATGCAGAACCCTCGTCCCGAACACATTTTCTCCTGCAAATGGAAATTTCTTCACACCGAAGTTTTACAGCTTGACCAGGACTGGAAACTCTTCCCGGAATTCCAATTACCCCTTCAAATATGGACTTTCTATGTGGCTCCCTTGGACCTGATCTACAAAAGAGGGGAAAATATGAATGGATATATACTCCCAGAACAAAAACATTTCCCGTTACCGTTCATCTACGATTGCCCCAGGGATATACTTGTGGTCGACCGCTCCGGCTACGAAACCGACGGTTTTCTTTCCCGATCCATGGAAGACTTCTTTCGCGTGGAGATGATCGACCAGGGAAATCTGTACCTTTGCTGGGAAGCTTTAGCCGATAGGGAAGAACTGGTGGAATGCATCCGTACCCAAGTGAATCTTTTCGTTTAACTTTACAGGGACTTCGCCGGGGGATTCCCGGAATATCCTGACAGGTCTCTTTTACTCGTATTTGCTCAGAAAAAGGACGCGCTGAAGCTAAATTCAGCGCGTCCTTTCCTTTTTCTTCAGGCTCGCTCGTGCCTCGCTCGGATTCGTTGGCCCCCGTGCGGGCGATTTGCCCATCCTTTTGACGATCCCGTTTTTCAGCAGTAAGCCGAAACGACTTCCCGGCATCAATCTCTTGTTTGCAAATCGCTTTTGACGATTGGCCCCCCGCGCCCGGCCGGGTCGCTACCGCCTGGAACTGCGACTTTTAGAAAGTCGCCCAAATCGCAGCTTTTTAAAAAAAGCTGCACCAAAAACTTTTGTGCTTGTGTTTGCCCGACAGTTATTCGTTAGTCATCGAACGTGCTGCCGCCGACAAACTCTCTTAATATCGAGGTAGGAGGCAGCTCGTCTGCCGCCACCGGCACAAACAAATCCAAAAACCTTAAAAGCCGCTTGGCCTCCGCATACTCCGGCACAATATCCGGGACTTCGTGCAAAAGCGGCTTAGCATACTCTTTCAATACACAAAGCTCGAACATCAGCGCCGAATTAAACAGCACATCCGCTTGCTCCTGATAAGGAAACACATGCTTATCCTCTCCCCGCCGAACACTCTGCCACCGCCGGATAGTCGCTTCCGCCGTATGCGCCCGATGCTCATAATCCCGCACAATCCGCCGGATCAACCGATTATCGGTAGTAGGCACACGGGTAAGGTTATCGATGGAAATAGAGGTTAGCGCGGAGATGTAAATCTTATATTTCAGGTCATCCGAAACCTCGCCCGTCAAACGTGGGTTCAGGGCATGAATCCCCTCCAGAATAAGGACGGACTTCTCCTCCAACCGCAACTTAAAGGCATCCGGAACACTTTTTCCGGTCAAAAAATCATACCGGGGCACGGAAACCTCCTGCCCATTCATCAGCGCGATCAGGTGGTCGTTGAATAACTCCACATTCAACGCCTCCAACGCCTCAAAATCGTGTTCCCCGTCGTCATCGATCGGTGTCTTTTCCCGATCCACAAAGTAATTGTCGAGTGAAATCATTACCGGATGAAGCCCAAGCACCTGCAACTGAATCCCCAATCGTTTGGAAAAAGTCGTCTTCCCGCTCGAAGAAGGCCCGGAAATCAAAACGATCCGCCCGCCTCCCTGTTTATGCCGTTCACTGATCGCGTCCGCAATCGAGGCTACTTTTTTCTCATGAAACGCTTCGGCGATCTTGATCATATCGCTTCCCTGTCCGACCAGCATCTTCCCGTTAACGGCCCCGACCGTCCCGACTCCCAACACATTCACCCAATCCCGATACTCCTGGAAAATATCGAACATTTTATCCTGCGGAATCATATCTTCCAGTCGTTCGGGCTGTGTACGCCGCGGTTTGGAGATATAGATGCCGTTATAATACTTCCGAAGTTCGAACAGATCGATATACCGGGTAGATGGGGCCAATGCCCCGTAAAAATACCCCGGCAGATCGGCCAGCCGGTACATTTTCACGTACAGGTGCGGACGGGTTTCAAGCAGTTGAATCTTATCGTAAAATCCGAACTCCCGGCAGATCTCTTCGGCCTCCGTATAGAGAACTTTTTCCCAGACGATCGGAATATTCTGTTCGACCAGCTCTTTCATCCGTGCCTGAATCGAAGCGATCTGCTGTTCAGTGGGCGGTTCCATATCCAGAATTTCGGCGTAAAACCCTTTGGCTACGGAATATTTTGCATTCAATTGTTTGCCGGGAAACAAATCGGTCACCGCCTTTTGCATGATGAAAATCAGCGTCCGCTCATACACCCGCATCCCTTCAAAGTGGGTAATATCGATAAACCGCACGGAAACCGGATCGAAAATCCGGTATCCCAGTTCCTTGACCTGGTTATTCACATAAGCGGCCAGAAAAGGATAGGGATTTTGCAGGGAGATCATTTTAATCACATCGCTCAGGGCCGACCCTATTTCCACATAGAGCGGCTTACCCGTATTCTCACAAATTATTTTGACTGTTCCGTTCATCGTATATCGTATTAGGGCAAACTTCTGCCGATAGGTTCCAAATTCTGTTTAAAAATAGCACAATTCCCACAGCTATCAAAAAATGCACCGTGATTTCTCCTCCCGATCCGGGCAACGGAACATTTCCGGCGAAAGTTCGGACATTCTTCGACAGGCCGCGGCGTTCCTACCCGAAGGAATAAATTTCCCGACGGATTCATTTCCTCTTTTTCTATATTTGTAAGAAAATGGGATTCGCCCCGGACATTGTATGCGAATAAAATTCGCAACAAATGTCTCTCGTCTTTCACTATATTTGCACCATCAAAAAACTACAGTATGAAGAAATCTTATTATTTGCCTATGGCACTTGCTTTTTTTGCGCTGACGGGGTGCGGGGAAAATACCCCGAAAACCCAGAGCGCGGGCATTCTACTCGAAAATCTCGATACGACCGCCCGACCCGGAACCGATTTTTACCGGTTCGCCACGGGAGGCTGGAGCGAGCGGAATCCGCTGACGGACGAGTATTCCCGCTTCGGTTCCTTCGACCAGTTGGCCGAAAACAACCGGGAACAATTGAACGGCCTGATCAGCGAGATCGCCGCCCGTTCGAACGCCGAAGGAACGATTCCCTATAAAATCGCCACGGTCTACAACCAGGTGATGGACAGCGTAAAGCGCAACGCCGACGGAATAGACCCCATCCGGGAACAACTGGCTCAGATCGCCGCCCTCCAAACTCCCGATGATATCAAAGCCTACCTGGCCTCCACCGCCCCGGAAGGATTTTCGGCTTACTTCGGTTTCTACGTCGGTGCGGATGAAATGAACAGTTCCATGAACATCATCAACCTCTATCAGGGCGGGGTAGGCATGGGCAACCGGGACTACTACCTCGATCAGGACGACCACTCCAAAGAACTGCGTGCCAAGTACGTCGAACATATGGAGAAAATGTTCGCCCTGGCCGGTTTCCCCGCGGAAGAAGCCGCGGCCAAAGCCGGAAAAATCATGCGGATCGAAACAGACCTGGCCGAAGTGTTGTACGACCGCATAAAACTGCGTGACCCGCAGGCCAATTACAATAAGATGACGATCGACCAGCTGCAGGAAAATATTCCCGGATTGAACTGGTCGTGGTATTTCACCGAGCTGGGCGCTCCCGGCGTACAGGAAGTCGTAGTGGGACAGGTGGAACCCATCCGGTTTGCCGTAGAGCAGATCAACACCCTGCCGATGGATGCCCAGATCGCCTACCTGGAATGGAAGCTCATCAACCGCTCGGCCGATTACCTGAGCGATGCGATGGAAGAACAGGATTTTGACTTTTACAGCAAAACCATGTCCGGCGTACAGGCCATGCAGCCCCGTTGGAAACGGGCCGTCGGCGCCGTCAACGGATTCCTGGGTGAAGCGGTAGGGCAAATGTATGTAGAGCAATATTTTCCGCCCGCGGCCAAACAGCGCATGCTTCATTTGGTCGATAACCTTAAACTCGCTCTGGGCGAGCGCATCAGCCAACTGGACTGGATGAGCGATCAGACGAAAGCGAAAGCCCATGAAAAGCTCTCGACGTTCTATGTGAAAATCGGTTATCCCGATAAATGGAAAGACTATTCTACGCTCGATATCCGGCAGGACAGCTACTGGAACAACGTCCTGCGCGCCAGTCGCTTCTATTTCGAAGAAATGATGGATAAGGTCGGCAAACCGGTCGATAAAGACGAATGGCACATGACCCCGCAGACGGTTAACGCGTATTACAACCCGACGACCAACGAAATCTGTTTCCCGGCCGGAATCCTTCAATACCCGTTCTTCGATATGGATGCCGACGACGCCTTCAATTACGGAGCGATCGGTGTGGTGATCGGCCACGAAATGACCCATGGATTCGACGATCAGGGCCGTCAGTACGACAAGGACGGTAATATGAACGACTGGTGGACGGCCGCCGATGCCGAACAGTTCGAAGCCCGTGCCGATAAACTGGCCGACTTCTTCGATAATATCGAAGTATTGCTGGGCCTGAACGCTAACGGCCGATTTACTTTAGGCGAAAACATTGCCGACCAGGGCGGACTGGTAGTCTCCTACGAAGCGTTCAAAAAAGCCACTCAGGAGAATCCTCTTCCGGAAAAAGAAGGATTTACTCCGCAGCAACGCTTTTTCCTGGCCTATGCCGGAGTATGGGCGGGCAATATCCGTGACGAAGAGATCCGCCGGCTTACGATGATCGATCCGCATTCGCTGGGTAAATGGCGTGTCGATGCCACACTGCCCCACGTAGCTCCGTGGTACGAAGCGTTCGATATTACCCCGGATGATCCCATGTATATCGCTCCACAGGACCGGGCGGTGGTTTGGTAAACCTGTCTAAATCCATAAAGTGGGCCGGTTATTTAACCGGCCCGCTTTGTTTATCCAGATTATCTTTACGGCTGTTCACTGATGGACCCGCATCGGCCGGGTCCTGCGGTTATTCTCCCATGCGGTACTCCAACGGCGTAACTCCGGCATATTTTTTAAAGAACCGTCCGAAAAACGACGGATTGGGAAATTGCAGCATTTCCGAAATCTGCTGTACGGTTTGTGTGCTGTATTTCAGTTGCACTTTGGCATCCATGATCAGGGCATACCGGATCCATTCCGGAACACTTTTCCCGCTGGTTTTTTTGATCAGCGTAGACAGGTACTTGGGCGTGAGGCAAAGTTGGTCCGCATAAAATTCGACATTCCGTTCTGTCCGGTAATGCTCTTTCACCAACCGGGCAAACTGCTCCATCACCTCTTCGCTGTGCGTTTTCTGACGCACCACCATTTTTCCCCGCTGCTTCTGAAAAATATACCCGATCTCGTAAAACATCGACAGGATCAAATGCTGCATGATTTGTTTGCGGTAAGGGTTGTTTTCATCGATCGCTTTACCGGAAATATAGCGTCCCAGATTAACGATCATCCGTATATCCTGCTCGGAGAGTTCGAACAGGGGGTTTTCCATAATTTCGGAAATCACCGGAATAATGGTTTTCAACTGCATACCGTCGAAAAACTCGCGGGATATACCGACAATGTAAGATTTCAAATCCGGAGAATGCTCGTGGTACTGGATCACCGAATTGCCGGGTACGACCAGCATGGTTCCGGCCCGCAGGGTAATGCGCTGCAAGTTCATCGTAATGACGGCCTCCCCCTCCAGGCAAAGTACCAACGCCCCGCCCTGAAGCCGGACGGGTTCGGTGAATAAATCCGTTTGGCCGGTAAGGTTGCCCGGTTCGGCTACTATGAATTCGGAATTGACGTGCTGGTCTCCCAAAGCCGCCTTCATCTCCGCGAAAGAAAGTTGCCGGAAATCTATTTTGTTCATAATTATTCAGTTCGGTTTAGCAAATATACCTTTTGGCAATGAATTTGTGAAACGTTCGCGGGTAAGTAGCATCTTTTTCTGAAAATTAACGAAAAATATCGCCCTAACTTATGAAACGATTCACCGGTATATTTATTTTAACACTTCTGCTTTTTTGCGGAAAATCCTTCGCACAGGACATTACAACGGATTCGCTAAAGGCCCAACGGGAGAAGTTGGTGGAACAACCGATCGTCCAGCCGGGGTTCGTTTCGCTGGACGAGCAAAGCGCTTTGGAGATTATCGATAACCAACCGAGTTTCGGTATCTACAAAGATAACTATTTCATTACCGGAATACCGACCAACCGGGGTATCAGCAAACAGACGGCCGATGTTAAATTTCAGCTCAGTATTCGTCAGCGGTTGACCCAAAGCGTCCTTCCATTTGAAACCTTTCTATTTCTGACGCTCACTCAGAAATCGTTCTGGAATCTGTACAACAATTCCTCCCCCTTCCGGGATACCAATTTTAATCCCGCCCTCAGTTTAGGAAAAGTGATCATCGTCGATAATGAACTCAAAGGGGTGGCCTCGCTCGCCGTGGAGCACGAATCGAACGGACGGGATTCCTTGGCGTCCCGAAGCTGGAATATGGTATCGGCTTCCGGTTCTTATTTTTTTAATCCACGTTTTAAAATTGAGGGGAAGGTGTGGCTTCCGTTCTGGATCGACAAAGACAATAATCCGGATTTGGTGAAACTACGCGGCGTCTGTTATTTCGAACTGCACTACCGCAGCGCCGACGAGCGATTACTGGTCTCGTGGCACGTCAATCCCCGGAAAAAGTTCGGTAACGTAAACCACATCTTCGAAGCCCACTACAAGGTAGGTCCCAAAGCCAACCAATACTGGTTCCTTCAGTATTATACCGGCTACGGGGAGAGTATGATGGATTACAAACGGTATAGTTCGATGATCCGTGTTGGTTTTAGTATTAAGGCAAACTTCCTGAGTGTATTCTGACTAATCGGCAGAATAACTGTCGGGCAAACCCAAGCACAAAAGTTTTTGGTGCAGCTTTTTTCAAAAAGCTGCGATTTGGGCGACTTTCTAAAAGTCGCAGTTCCAGGCGGGTGACCCGGCAGGGCGCGTGGGGCCAATCGTCAAAAGCGATTTGCGAACACGATATAGAGGTGCGGGAACCCTTTCGGCTTACCGCTTAAAAAGCAGATAGTTTAAAGGACCGGCAAATCGCCTGCGCGTGGGCCAATCAATCCGAGCGAGGCACGAGCGAGCCTGAAGAAAAGGAAGTGGCGTACTGAGGTCTAACTCGGTGCATTGCTATTTCTAATAATTGACACACTTCATCCGCAAAGCCGGATGAAGCCCGAAGTCTACCTCACGATCACAGAAAGAGAAAATCAGACGAACAGATTCACTTTAGTGCGGATACATTACACGAGCTCGTCTCTGTCCGCTAAGGTTTCCCAGTAGAGGTATAAATTTCCTTCATCGATCATTTCAATGCGATACACACCTTCCATGTATTGTGTAAGGAAACCGTCGGGTTCGTAGTGGGAGTGGTCTACGGTGAGAATATCTTTTTGTGAATCGTACTGGAACGGGACATGGCTTCGTTCTACACTTAGAAAGCCGTTCATGGTTTTATTTCTTTTGTAGATAAAATCCAGTCCCTTCGTGTAGAATGTCCATATCTGGTGCGGGAGTTGATATTCGAGCAGGCATTTCCAGTGTTGATCTTCCTGCAGGACTTCTGTGTGGAGGAGTTGCCATTTCCGGTTAAAGATGTGTTCGGGGCGGGGCTTTTTCATGACGCAAGTTTTGAAGGTTTGAAATGCGTCCATAAAAAAGGACGCGAAGGCAATCCCCCTCGGTAGGCCTCACGAGCCCTGAAATGGAAACTGCCCCGCGCCCGAAGAATGGAGATAGCATATAGCTACACCAATCTCCGAGTGGGCAACTTTCAATCCATTTCATAAACCCCGTTATTGCTAACGGGTTCGTGAGTTTACCAAGGGATCAAAGGGTTGTCACTCTTTAAGATTATATGTCTGCACGGTTTACCGTGCGTTTATCTCTACAAAGATAGATATTTTATAGCAAAAAATCAGCTTTAATATTCTGATTTGGTGTCGCACTTATTTTCCGCCTGTTTTCGTGCTTCAGGCTCGCTCGTGCCTCGCTCGGATTTATTGGCCCACGCGCAGGCGATTTGCACATCCTTTAAACTATCAACTTTGTCAACGGTAAGCAGAAAGGATTCCCGGACCTGAATGTCATGTTCGCAAATCGCTTTTGACGATTGGACCCCGCGCCCTGCCGGGTCACCCGGCTGGAACTGCGACTTTTAGAAAGTCGCCCAAATCGTCGCTTCAGGGTTCCCCTTCGGGGCTCCTCCTTCGCGCTTCGGCAGAATTTCAAGCAAGCTTGATTCTGCTCTCAGCTTGGCGTCGGTTGAAAAAGGCGACACCGAAAACTTTTGTGCTTGGGTTTGCTCGACAGTTATTCTCTATTATTTTTTAATATTCGGCAGTTCCAACCCGTAGCCTTTTTTCGCATCGTCGCGTTTGAGCAGCAACGCGACAATAATCGAAAGTACCCCAAACCCCGCAAAGATCAGCATCGGAATCGTATAATCATAGGTAGGCGTCAATTTCCCATCAACCCAAATTTCTCCGGTCAGGCAAAAGTTACTGAGCACCCATCCGATCAGCATAGGCACTCCCATCAGTCCGATATTCTGTACCCAAAAAATGGAGCCGTAGGCCGTACCGAGCAACCGGTAAGGAAGTATTTTCGCCACCGAAGGCCACATGGCCGAGGGAACAAGCGAAAACGCAACTCCCAAAACGATCATCAGAATAATTGCCATCCAGGTAGCGTTCAGAGCAGGAACCGAGAAGAGTGTATGGACCACCACGAGTAGTACGGCTCCGATAATCATAATTGTCGCACCCCGTCCTTTCCGGTCGTATACATTCCCGAAGAACGGCGTGAGCAAAATGGTTCCGAACGGCAGCAGCGCAGGAATATCCCCGGCCGCTTTCAATTCCACACCGAATTTCTGGAACATCAGATCCGAAGCGAATTTCAGGAACGGGAACACGGCCGAATAAAACAGTACGCACAGGATGGTGATTAACCAAAACCCGCTGTTGGACCCGATAATCTTCAAATCCCGGAACCGGAACGGTTCTTCCGGTTCGATTTCCGCATCGTCGCTGATCTGCTTATCGAGTTTCCGGTCAAAAATGGAGAACACAATAAACACCCCCAGTCCCATGCACAAGACGAATAAGCCGACCAAAAGGGGTTTGCTGACATCGTTAAAATGATAGGCGATTTTCGGCCCGATAAACAGCGCAAGTGCCGTCCCCAGCCGTCCGAATGCGGTATTCATACCCACAGCGGTAGCCATCTCCTTGTCTTTAAACCATTTCAGAATTCCTTTATTGGCCGTCAGCCCGGTAATCTCAACGCCCACGGCAAAAATAGCGAATCCAAGGGCCGCATACAGCACCTGCCGGTTAAACGCCGTTCCGAAAATATCGATCGTCGGATTTTCGAACGTAGTCGAAATGGCCCAATACTTTATCGCCGTACCGATCATCATAGTAATAATGGCCGAAAACCCGGTGAAACGCAGTCCTAACCGGTCGAGGATCATCCCCCCGAAGATCAGCATAAACAGGAACACGTTGATCCAGCCGTAACCGCTGGTAAAGAATCCGTATTCCGATGCGCTCCACGAGGTAGGGTCCTGTTGGAGCATGGTTCCGAGCGGTGCCATGATATCGGAGATCAGGTAGCCGCTCATCAGGGTGAGGGACAGCATCATCAGTACGCCCCAGCGCAATCCTTTGGAATCTCTTAGTTTTTGTACAAATTGGTCAATCATTAGGTTGTATTTAAGTATATATGAAACATTCGGTCACAGGTAAAGCGATAAAAAAAAAGCCCGCTGTCCGAAGACAGCAAGCCTGCATAATGTTAGTGGTTTCCCCCGTAACGGCGAAGCACTTCATAGGCCTCTTCGATACCCAGTTCCCCGGCCTTGCTGATATCCAGGCAGCCTTTACGGGTATCTTTCAGGTAAATCTGCACCAGTCCCCGGTTGTAATACGCTTCCGCGAAATTGGGGAACAGTTCGATCGCTTTCGTATAATCGTCATACGCTTCCGGCATATTACCCGACAAACAGTGCAGGTTTGCCCGGTTATAATAAATATGGGCGAATTCCGGCAGCAGTTTAACGGCCGCGTTCAGGTCGTGGATCGCCTCATCGTAATTATAGGTACGCGTCCCGGTATTCTTCAACCGGTTTACCGGATCGCTGTCGATGGTAATTTTCTGGTAGCTGTTGTCGATCGACGAAATAAAGTCGATCATCTCGGCCCGTGTGGTACTCCGGTTGATATACAGGTAAGCGTTCGACGGTTCCAGTTCGATAGCATGGGTATAGCTGTTGATCGAATTGGTATATTGCCGGATCAGTGCCTGTGTAATCCCCCGTTCGAAGCTCGACCGCCAATCCTGTGGTTTCTCCAACAATTTCTTCATCGCCGCCTCGTCGTACACGAACAGCGAATCGTTAGCGATATTGGTATCTTTATTGGTGAGCACCAATTCGGTTATGCCGCTGTTTCGGATGAAGTTATCCACTCTCCGGTTTTCATACCGCGAAACCGACGGCTGTTCCTCCTCCGAGTGGATGAACAAGGAGAAACGGAACAGCGGCAGTAACGTAATATCCACCTGGTCCGGTCTGCCGGCATTGGCAAAATCGGAACGTCCGTACATCGGGTCGAACGAAAGCAGCTGATTGAAGTGCCGGCTCGTGTCGGCATACACCGAGAAGGTACTGTCGGTCAGCTTGGAGCGGTATTCGGCGATTTTCTCGTCGGCAATAATCCGGTCCTGTTCGGCTCCCCGTTCATCCCCAAGGTAATACCGCAGTGAGGAACGGCTCAGATAAGCATTGGCAAAATCCGGATACAGGCTGATCGCTTCCGAGTAGTCCCGCACGGCATCCCGGTAAAATCCGAGCTGTGTATTCAGGTGAGCCCGGTTATAAAAAACGAGTACGTTATTCGGGTTTAATTCCGCCACCCGGTCGTAATCGGTTAAGGCGTTGTTATAGTCCCCGATCTGAGAACGTAAAAGCGCGCGGTTAAAGAAGGCGATGGAGAGGGTGGAATCCAATTCCACCACTTTATCGAAATCCCGTATGGCTTCCACCGGGCGTTGTGTGTTGGCAAAAACAATGGCACGGTTGAAGTAGGGGATCGGAGTAAGCGAATCCAATTCTATAGCTTTGTCGAAATCGGCCAACGCATCGTCGAATTTCTCCTGGCTCATATACAACGCCCCCCGGCGGATGTATCCGTCCGGACCGATGCTGTAGGTTTCGATGGCTTTATTATAGCAGTTCAGTGCGGACACCGTATCTTTCATGTACAGGTAAGCAGTTCCTTTATAAATATGCGCATCGGCCACTTTGGGTTCGAATTTCAGAAATTCGTTGAAATCTTCGATGGCTTCCTCGAATTGCTGGCTCAGCAGGTAGGTAACTCCCCGGCTGTAGTACGGACCG
>Ga0192241_10598_pt1 | contig 15312 bp, 11 predicted proteins | sample Koala_Koa27_I3_FD_131239 | JGI IMG/M metagenome (GOLD analysis project Ga0192241, IMG submission 131239) | Enriched cells from koala feces incubated with labeled cellulose particles, San Francisco Zoo, California, United States - Koala_Koa2-7_I3 ... | reverse complement strand
CCTGCATCCATAAGGCGAGAGAAGACTATGTTGTCTTTCTCCGGCACGTACCCTAACTTTTCTTTTTCTTCTGTCAGGATCAGGATGGCCTTTTTGTCGAACGCATTGTCTTCCCGCTGGAGAATGAGTTTATCGCCGACTTTAATCTTACTCAGTACGGTCGGGTCTTCCAGATAGGAGGTGCCGGCCACATAGGCGTCGAACAGTTCGATCTCCCGGGTCATGGGTTTAATCAGGTCCCCCACGCCGTGTTCACTGATGGCATTCGCAAGGTCGGTTTCCTGCTTACTTAATTCGTCGCTCATAGTACTTCCATCCCTTCGCCCATATAGCCCTCCAGCACTTCATCTAATTCTTCCCCGTAGGAGGCATAGTTATCGATCTCCTGCCGCAGTGCTTCTTTTTTCTCCGCCACGGCCCTGCTGTCGTTTAATAGCTCCTTGTAGAGGTAAGGATCGGTGCTTATGATCTTCTGGATCTCCTGCTCTACTTTTTCTGTCCGTTCTTTCAGGTCCGGAATGTCCACTGGTTCCACTTCCTGCCCGTGCTTCTCCAAGGCTTCATTCACCAGTACTTCCAGCTCCTGCAGCAAGGTAAGGTCGTTCCTCTGATAGGCATCCACGACCTGCCCCCAGAGATCGGTGATGGTCTCATCCCCTGCCAGGGACGGATTCATATCCGGGTGGATCAACTTCGCAATCTTCTTATACAGGCTCTTTACCTGCATAGCCACTTCTTCCGGCAGCACTTTAGCATTCTTACAGGTCTCGTAATCGGAAAGCATGCTCTTTAGCTTCTCGTTATACTCTTCCATGGTCTCATGGAGATAGGCTGTCAAATCCTTTAGATCTACCTTTTCTCCCCGGTTGGCCGCTGCCTGGTAATAGGAAATGGCTTTCTTCTTGGCAATGCAATCGATCTCTTTCTGGAAGGATTCGTTGATGAGAGGCCCGAACTCCCGGATGTAGCGCACCTGGGCTGCCTGGGCCTCTTTCTGACAGGCATCCCGCCGAAGCAGTACGTCCTCATATGCCTGATACTCTTCGTTTTCGACCGGTACGATATCCATAATTATCTTTCTACTTCCCCCCGGCTGGGCATGGAGGGCTGGGCGCCTCTTCTCGTCACGGAGATGGCCGCCGCTCTCTGGGCATAGTTAATAGCATCTTCCTCGCTTTTCCCCTCACTTAAAGCCACCGCAAACGCTGCTGTAAAGCAGTCCCCGGCGGCGGTGGTATCCACAGCTCTGACCTGCCGCGCCGGATAGATCATCTGCGAGGTGCGGGTAGCCAAAAGGCAGCCGTCCGCGCCCATACTGGCAATCACATGCTTCACGCCTTTTTCCACCATGACCTGCGCGGCCATCCGGATCTCTTCCTGATCCCGGACCGGCTGTCCGGTTAAGACTTCCAGCTCCCTCTGATTCGGTTTGATATAATCAATCCCGTCCCAGAACGAATCGGGGACGTTCGGGCGCGCGGGCGCCGGATCTAAAATCACTGTCTTGCCCATATTTGCCGCCAGATCCTTCACATAGGAAACCGTCTCAAAGGGGATCTCAAACTGCATGAGAATGATATCCGCCTCCTCGATCAGATGGATGTTTTTGGTAATCATTTCCTTATCCACCAGACCGTTGGCCCCTGCCAGGACGACGATCGCATTCTCTCCCTGGGGATCCACATCCACAAAAGCCTCGCCGGTGGATTCTCCCTTTAAAACCGCGATGCCCTCGGTATCGACGCCTACGCTTTTTACGTTCTCCAGCAGCGTCTCCCCAAAGCTGTCGTTCCCGATGGCGCCGATCAGTGCCACGTGGCTGCCCAGTTTTTCGACTGCATATGCCTGATTGGCGCCTTTCCCGCCAGGCAGACAGGTCAGGTTCCTCCCGGCAATCGTCTCCCCCGCCCTGGGAATAAAAGGCGTTTCAAATACACAGTCCATGTTGAGACTTCCGATCACTACTATTTTCTTCATTTCAGTCCTCCCTTTGCTCATGCTCAAGCGCTTCCCGCACTTCCATCAGTGTATAGCCCAGCAGATTCTGCCCGTTCCACTTCTCCGGATCTAAGTATCGCTCATTGGTGACCGCCAGGCCAATGCCCCAGATCTTATCTCCCTTGGCGCATTCCGCCAGAATCGCATCCCCGGTAGATAAAAGTTCTTCTTTTAAATTCGGGTTCTGCTCAAACTTGGCCAGCAGCCCTTTGTAGACGATCAACTGGCGCCGGCCGCTCCACTCTTCATCATCATAATTCTTAACGCCCCGGCCCAGGTCCTTGATCTCTGCCTGATCCATGGATTCCAGGATCTTCTCCATGGCCTCCTCATCCTCAAAAAGCTCGGCTTTCTTATACATCATGTACTGCTCCATACAGAAATAGAGGATGCCATCCAGCATAAACGTCGCCCGATACCAGTTGCTTAGGTAGCCGTTCTCCTCCTCCGGCTTGTAAAAGCCAATGACCTCTCGTTTGCTCATCGTTTCATCATGCCTCCCTGTTTATATCCTGAAAAAACTTTTATTTCACACATCTCTCCCGTTAAACCATGCCGTAAGTTTGGGAATCATATCTCCTGCAAATATCAGTTTTATTGTTTTTAACTAATTCATTCTATCTAGAAGCTTATACATATCTTTGTATGTAGTCTCCATAATATTTATAACTTCCTGATTCTCTTTCATCTGATCGTTTATTCTTTTTTCTCTTGTTCTGAACTAATCTCTCCATCGAGTTTCATCTTTATATTCTCGAATTCACATTCTTCAAGATTTGCACGATACTGTTCACAAATGTCCTGAATATATTCGATACTTTTTTCGTCTTTTAAAAGAATATCCTCCAAGGATACAAGCAGTTTGGTAGATTGTAAAAGGGCATCATTTTTTCTCACAATCCCTGACATGCCAGCCACTCCGCCAAGGCTTCCACCAACCCCAATTCCTAAAGCAGCTCCGCCTCCAACAATTGTCATTGTCCCTCCAGCCATTCCGGTTCCACCAACAGCTAACGCTCCGCCTCCTAAATAGGCTAGACTTGCATTCGTCAATGCAACTCCTCCAAGTCCGACAAAATTAGATCCCACCAAAGCCGTTGCAATTGCCGGAGCAAAAGCTCCTGCCAATGCTGCCGTTGCCACTGTAATCAAGGTTGCGACGGAAGCCGCTTTCAACGCATTCTTAGAAGTCCCATTCAAATCCCTGGTATACTTATTAAAATCCTTCCGAAGCTGCTTAACAAGGCCTGCCTCACAATAAATCCCAGCAAATGTTACATCTAAATATTGATCCCCGTTCTTTATATCAAAACTCCCACCTGGCGTTTTTAATACATCATAGTTCTTTTCAGGCACCCTGTTTCCTTTCCTGTCTTCCTCTTCTTTGAACGGAAAATAAGGTTCGAACAACATTGCCTCTAATAATACCATACGAAGCCATGGCTGATCTGGATGATTCTCTTCTATAGCCGTCATTAATTCCCCCATAGAATACCAATGCATTTTAGCATGCTCAACTTGTATAAAATTTGCAAAATTGATTGTAATAAAGTTTTTCCATTCCTGAAGCCACTCTTTTTTCTTGGCCATCGCCGAGTCCTGTTTCGTCTGCTCCTTGGTGTTGTTAATATCATTCAAAATTTTATAATACTCAATATTATACAAAATCTCGGTTTGTTCTAATGTTAATCCGAACCCTTGAGTTGCCATAGTTTTCATGTATAAATCTTTTTCTCTCTGTCGAAAAACATTTTGATCAATCGTTTCGTACATATCTTTGAGCTTCTCAAGATTTCTACGTTTGAGTCCCCAACTTACATCCTTACCTATAGCGACAGCAAACCGCCCCACACCAATCAAATTAACAGCAACTAACTTTTTCTCCAAAACAGCGTTTCCAATATTAACTGTTGTAAATACGCCTGTAGAAATGGTAAGCATTCTGGATAAAGTCGGATTGTTGTTTATTGGTAACGCATTATAAATATTGATAGAACATATATCTTCCAAGGATCTAACCTTGTGTATACGTAATTCCATGGCAAAATGACGCAGGAAATAAAAGCCACGCACAATACATTCATTGGCTACGACCGGAATTGAAATCTTGGCTAATTCAATTCCGACACCAAGTTCTCCACGAAGATCTAATCGCACAACAGTATCTTTTATGATTTTCCCTCTTTCGTCACGTTTTGCCCATAATGTCCCATTAAACATTTTAGAAAGGAATTCCGATAATGTCGTCTCATCGATGCTGATATCCCGTATAATTGGTAAAGTCGATAACTCTTTGGCCAAAGATAAAATCGGGCCTGGAATACCTGTGCCACCGGAATATCCAGCTGTATTACTTGATCCGGCCATATCACTGACTAAATGAAAAAACCATATAATAGTCCCGTTTATAATCTTTTGAGGAACAGTTTCGCCAATTAAATTCTGAGCATTTGCTGGAACCTTTTTCACACAAAACTTCCCATTTGTATCTGTTCCATATGAGCAGCGCGTAAACTGCGTTAAAATTGAAAACATCAGCCCTACAATGGTCGGATGATGCCCAAAGTCTCTCAAATGGTGTTGCAGCCCACCACCAAAATCAGGGGTATTAGCATCATTCGGAACAGGAAATTTATCTTCCAGACTTTTTACGGCTTCATGAATATCTTTCGGCTTTTTATGATCTGGATCGCATAATTGTGCTGCCTTTATTACAAAGTCATCTATTTTTTCGCTGGCGATTTCACGGCCTTCTGATAAATCAAAATCTCCGCACCATAAAATATCGAGCATACTGCAGGCAATCCCGCTGGCAATAGCCACAAAGTAATCAGCCTCATCTGCTTTACTGGAAAGCAAATCTAATTGGTCATTTATCTGATAAATAACAGTATCCAAATCAAACTTCGACGGCTCATCATAAGACTCAACAATTACTTCTACCTTTGTCTGATTGTCAACTTTTTCTCACTCATATATCTGTCTCCTCAGTCATCTTATCTTTATTCAAGTCACATTACTCTCCAAGATCGGTTAATGCGGCAATGACATTCTCTTCCAACTCTTTCTGCTGAGATGCAGTCAGTTCATCAGAAGTCCTTACAATCACTGTACCTACAACCTTATGAGAGCCTGGTCTTACAATTGTGCCATCAAAAGTGCCAAGATATTCATCTCGTTTTTCGGCGTCTTCTACGTTTGCGAATACTTCAACACCGCCTCCACAGGCTGTCCCCTTCTCTGCAATCGTATCCCCTAATACATCAGACTGATCCACAAGATCACTTGAGAAAATCACAAATGCCGTATAGCTCCCAGCCTTATTTAACAGTCCATTTGGATCCGTTTCTTCCGTCACTGCGGAAATATCTTCAACATCAGGCACATTATGCAGGCACTCAACAACGTAAGACTCCTCTGGCGCATCTACCAATTCATATTGCCGAATGCTCTTGTCTAAATCTGTATAGGCCGATGAAAGACTATCCAGAGAATCTGTATAATCAGCCTCTTCCATCTTCTTGGCTTCAGACGATATTTCGTCCGCTGTCTCCGGCATTTCCGGAACATTTACTTTTGCAGCCTTTGCATCCGAAATAGCGGTCTCCAATGCTGGCTTTAATTCTTCATCAAGCGGTGTCTTTCCTTCCGCAATTAGGTTCTCAGCCTTTGCGATTTCTTCGTCCAGCTCAGAATTTTTTTGATTCAATGTTTCTTTTGCTTTATCAAATGAATCAATTGCCGAAATCATCGATTCACAATAAGTAATTCTTTCCTTGGAATCCTTATAATCGGGAATCGTTTCATAAATCTCAAGCGCGGCTGAATAATCGCCCTCCTCTTCATAATCAGCCGCCTTGTTGTAGTTGCTCCCATCCCCACAACCGACTAAAGAAATACAGGTGAAGATTGCCAGAATGCAAAACAATATTTTCTTTTTCATAACATTTTCCTTTCTACAAACGGTTTCTCCTTTACAGCCTATTATACCAGTTTGCTTATATACAAACAACATAGTTAATCCGTATGCCATGTTAAAAAAAGTTAATATAGTATACAATCTATAAGCATATAATGATAACAAAGTCCTAATCGCGCACATTTTTAAAGGATAATGCCAAAATCCGTTTGGCCATAACTGGAGAAATACGACAGAGGCCTATCTTAACAATCAAAGCTGAGATTTTTATTGCAAATCATCTTCATCCTAAAAATTATTTTTTAGGTTGATTCTTTCTCAGGTTTACTTGACATGCTTTATCTCAGACATTATACTTAAAAAAGTAAGGCAAGGGAGTTTGAACAAGCGAAAACTGTCTTGTCTTATTGTTTTTTATGTTATCCTTAAAAAGATTAAAGGTAAAAGGAGGGCAATTTATGAAAAAAGTAGTATCAATTTTACTGTGCCTTATGTTAGTAGGCACGCTGATGGGTTGCAGTTCTTCTGAGTCCAGTTCTTCTTCTGAAGAGGGCACTGCAGAAGAGGGCGCTGCAGAAGAAAGTGCTTCAGATGAAGGCTCTTCGGAAGAAGCTTCGGAAGACGAGTCCAAGAGTGATATTGATTACTCTTCCCTGAAGATTGCTTTAATCCTCCCAGGCAGCATTGATGACCAGAGCTGGAATGCCAGTAACAACGCTGGTGCTGTAGCATGTGACGAGCAGCTGGGAACAAAGATTGAAGTTATCGAGTCTGTTGCAGTTGAAGATTTCGAATCTACTTTCACAGAGTATGGTGAGAAGAACTACGATCTTGTAATGGCCGCAGGAAGCCAGTTTGACGAAGCTTGCGCAGCTGTTGCACCGCAGTATCCGGACACCGTTTACACTGTAGTTAATGGAACTGCCAGCGACAGCGACAACATGGTACCCGTATTCCCGAAGGAATATGAAGGATCTTATCTGGCAGGAATTCTGGCTGGTTACTGCACAGAGAACGGTCAGTTTGCAACCATGGGTGGCGAAATGAATACCGCAATGGTACATCTGCTTGATACATATGAAAAAGCAGCTGTAGATGTTGCCGAAGAGAGAGGTATCAAAGATGCTTCTGCCACCAGATCCGATCTGAATACCTGGACAGATGTTTCTACCGCAAAATCCATGACTGAACAGATGATTGATAACGGCGCTGATACTGTGTTCTGTTATTCCAACGAAGCAACCTCTGGATCTATTCAGGCAACTGAGGAAATGGGTGCAAAATTCATCGGATTTGCTGCCAATAAAAACACCGAAAGTGACTGCGTATATGCCTCTGTCGATATGAACTGGGCAGATGTATATCCTTGGATCATTGAGGGCGTTGCTACCGGAGAACTGAAAGGTGCTCAGGAAGTTGGTGTCAAAGAAGGCGTGTTTGCAGTTGTGTATTCTGATGAATGTTCTGATGAGTGCAAAGAAGCTGTCGAGAAGGCCATCGACGAAATCTCAGACGGGAGTCTGGATCTTACGCAGTATTTTTCTGACTAATTAAACGAAAATCCCGCGTAAGTAACTAAGATTTAAAGCGGCAGCCTCTATCAAGGATTGCCGCTTTTCTGTTTATGATAAGAATAATCAAAGGATGAGGGATAAGGTGAAAAAATGTCAGATGTACCCGTTGTAGAACTTAAGCACGTGAACAAGCAGTTTGCAAAGGTGCTGGCCAACGATGATGTCTCCTTCTCTATATATAAAGGCGAAGTGGTTTCGTTGCTTGGGGAAAATGGCGCAGGAAAAAGCACCATTATGAAATGCTTATATGGGCTATATAAGATGACTTCCGGGGCCATCTATGTAGACGGAAAAGAATGTAAGATAGACAATCCTCGTGATGCTATGAATTTGGGCATTTCTATGATCCAGCAACATTTTTCTTTGGTCCCGGCACACACTGTAACTGAAAACATTATTCTGGGAACTTGTCACGGGCGAATCGACTACAAGGAAAAAGAGAAAGAGATTCAGGATCTCGCCAGAGAATATCAATTAGACGTCCCAGCCGATGCATATGTCAAAGATTTACCCGTAGGAACGCAACAAAAAGTCGAGATATTAAAGGCATTATATTTAAAAGCCAGAGTTCTTATTATGGATGAACCTACGGCAGTATTAACGCCACAAGAGTCCGTTGTACTGATTCAATTTATGCGAAATTACGTTAAACAGGGAAATTCTGTCGTTTTAATCACGCACAAAATGAATGAAGTATTATCCGCGGCTGATCGAATCATAGTCATGCGTAACGGCCGTGTGACTGGTGACGTAAAAAACGAAAACGTGAGTGAAACCGATCTGGCCCACATGATGATTGGTCATGATTTGGATGAAATTAAGAAACCTGCATGGGATGAATCTCAGGAAACAAAAGTGCGCCTTCAGGTAAAAGATTTATCCATGAAGCCCAAAAACCAGGCGCCACTTTTAGAAGACATCAATTTTGAAATCAAGGAAGGTGAAATACTTGGTGTCGCCGGTGTTTCTGGTAATGGTCAGCAGGAACTTTGTGACGCCATATATGGAGCGGCAGACAATGTAACCGGACAAATATTTTTAGACGGAGAAGATATCAGCCAATTATCCGTACGAGATCGAATCGCAAAAGGAATTGGATATCTAGTTTCTGACCGTCACCGCCATGGAATGGTAGCAGATATGTCCTTGTCAGAGAACATGATGCTAAAAGCAAGTTATCTTAAAGAATGGACAAATCATGGCCTTATAAGGCAAAAGAAATTGGATCAAAATACGGATGAAGCCATTCAAAATTACTCCGTAAAAGCTCCAGATCACAGTGTTACACTAGGCAGTCTTTCTGGTGGTAATCAGCAGAAAATGGTCGTGGCCCGTGAAGTTGAAATGGGTGATAAACTGATGATTTTTGATCAACCTACCAGAGGATTAGACTTAGGCGCTATCAATTATGTCCACAAAACTATCTTACATGAAAAAGAACAAGGTAAGAGTATCTTATTGATTTCAACCGAGCTGTCTGAAATCTTTACTTTATCTGACCGAATCTTAGTCCTTTACCAAGGTAAAATTATGGGGATTTATGATCCCAATTCTTTAACAACAGAAAGTATTGGGCTTTTAATGGCCGGGTATGATCCAACTAAAGAAGGAGGCGAAGCCGATGAGAAATAAGAACCTTGATTTTGCTTTTTGGACAGTTCTGGCCGTAGTATTAGGCCTGATCGTTAGTTTCGCTTTTCTGCCATTGTTAGGTGTAAATCCAGTCGAAGCGCTTCAGGTCATGCTATATGAAACCTTCACTGACACATACAATTTAGGAAACATTCTAGTCAAAACTGCAGCTCTGATTTTAACCGGCCTTGCATTTGCCTTTACTTACAAAGCGAATCTTTATAACATCGGTGCACAAGGTCAGTTTTATGTAGGCTGCATTTGCGCAGTGGCAGTTTCTTTGGAATTTGGAGGAGTATTGCCAGGTCCAATAGTCATTTTAATGGCTATGTTATCAGCAATGATTGGTGGCGGATTGGTAGGCCTGTTAATCGGATTCTTGAAAGCCCGTTTTAATGCCAGCGAATTCCTGGTTAGTATGATGTCTACTTATGTAGTCATCTATATTATGCAATTACTTCTTAGTACAGTCCTGCAGGAATCTAAACATGAGTATTTAAAAACGGATTATATTGATTCCTCCGTATGGCTTCCAAAATTCATGAGCGGAACATCCGCTTCCATTGGAATATTTATTGCTATTGGAGCAGCTATATTAGTTTGGTTTATACTATACAAAACGACTTTGGGATATCGAATCCGTGTAACAGGTCAAAACATGGATGCCGCAAGAATGTCCGGTATTAATCCTAAAAGACAATTCATGATTGCTTTTTTAATTAGTGGTGCCATTGCTGGATTAGCAGGATTTATTGAAATTAACGGCATGCAGCATATGCTTTTGACTGATTTTGATAGCAACATTGGCTCTTATGGAATTGGTATTGCAATTCTCGCTAATGCCAATCCTATCGGCGTGATTTTCTCCGCATTACTATTTGGTGTACTTCAAGTCGGCGGCACCGTACTCAGCCATTCGACAGAAGCACCGGCGAGTACGATTGATTTGATGCAGGGCTGTATAATGTTGTTCGTTCTGATGTCATTCTTCTTCCGTGACAGAATTGAGAAAAACAGAATGAAGAAACAGGCAGAAAAAAAGGAGGTGGCTGAGCATGACAGCAATTGTTAATTTGCTTACTAGAGCGCTTTTCATGAGCACACCACTGATTTTAGGAGCTTTGGGCGAAGTTATTGCGGAGCGGACCGGTATGATGGTGACTGCTGTAGAAGGCATCTTCTTAATTGGTGCCTGGGGAGGATTTATTGGCACCTACTTAAGTGGTAATATGCTGATAGGCTTCTTGCTGGCTACTTTCTGTGGCTTAATGGTCGCTATGCTCTATGGCCTTACAACCGTATATATGGAGCAGCATCAGATTGTTATGGGAACAGCCATTGCTATTTTGGTAACCGGTTTTTGCACTTTCTTTTATCGGGTGATTTTTGGCATTCAGACAACCCCATTAAAAATTGAAACATTACCGGTGATTGAAATTCCAATTCTTTCCAAGATACCAATAATCGGGCCTATTTTATTTTCTCAAAATATAATTACGTACTTGACTTATGTTTTAGCCATAATCGCCTGGTATGTCATTTTCAAGACTTCTCTTGGTCTTACAATGCGTTCCTGTGGCGAAAACGCAGAGGCTGCCGATGTAGCCGGAATTCCTGTGCGTAGAGTCCGCTTCCTAGCGGTCGCTGTGGCCGGCTGTCTAGGCGGCATTGCTGGTGCTTACTACCCCATCTGCAGTGTTGGAATGTACACCTCAGAAATTATTGATGGAAGAGGTTGGATTGCATTTGGAATCTGTTTCTTAGGAAACTGGAGCCCATTAGGATCTTTAGCCTTTGGTATTATCTTCGGAATTTCAGAGGCTTTAGGCGTTTATGTCAAAGCGTTGGGGATTGCTGGAGTTCCCAGCGAATTGTTCAGTGCCTTACCTTATTTCCTGGTAATTGTGTTGACAGTCGTACGTAGACAATTCCGCGCGCCTGCACAATTAGGTAGTAATTATATAAAAGACGAATAGAACAATCATTCAATTAAAATGTTTGATGGCATCAGCAAAAAGCTATAGTTTTTATATGTTTTCCTTTTTAGTGGTTAAAATGTGTGCTACAATATAGGTAGACCGATGGGAGAGCTTTAGGGCTCTCCTGTCCCTCTACCCTCATTTTATTATTTGGGATAAAATCCACTTCTTAATTTTAGCATCAAAACAGAATTGTCCAATAACTACGCTACGCTATCCGGCGTATCTTTTTTTACCCATTTCACTGCTTTATGTTCACAAGTTAACATAGTTCCATACTGAATTCATTTCACAAATAAAGCAATCCATGGATAGAGAAAATATGGAATAAGCAAACTCAACCGTATCAGGCTTCTCCTCCATTTCAATCTCCAAATCCGATTATTTCTTGACCTACCGGGCTACGACTTCCATTGATGTTTCTCCTGTCTCAACTTCCTTAAAGAAAACTCCGGGATCCTTTCTCGGAAACCCGGAGTCTTATTCTATCAACATATACTGGTTTAAACGAATTACTTTTAATTCTCATCCACATACCCCTGGAAGTTACTGCTTTGATCCTGACTCCCCAACTTCTGCATCGCACTGGCCTCGATCTCCTGAACTTCTTCCCTGGAGAGACCCAGTTTCTGCCCGACTTCTTCCGGGGACCGGGGCAGTTCATGATTTAAGCCATACCGCATCCGCACGACCTGCTGCTCCTGCTCAGTTAATGAAGTCAGCGCCGCTTCCATCTGTTCTTTTAGCGGGGACTGTTCCTCCGCTGCTTCCCCGGTATCTTCGGATTCTGATTCGTCTTCATCCACAACTTCGACTTCCGGCTCTTCCTCCTCCGACTGCGCTTCTTCCTCCTCGTCGTCCGACTTACTTAAGTCTTCTGCATTCTGAGACATTTTCGTGATTTCCCGTACCGTATCCACGGATACATCCATCTTGCTCGCGATCTCTTCGTCGGTAGGCGTTCTCCCAAGATCCCGTGTCAACTGCTTGATGACCTGCTGTTGCTCGTTGATGGAATTTAGCACATGGGCCGAAAGCTGCGACGATTCTGTCTGTTCCTCAATTGCCTGGTCGAGCGCCTGTTTGATCCACCAACAGGCGTAGGTACGAAAACTGCACCCTTTTTGATCATCAAACATCTCTACGGCATTCATTAATCCCAGATTCCCTTCCTGCACCAGATCCGAAAAGGCGACTCCCCGATTTGCATACCGCTTGGCAAGCCCCACGACCAGGCGAAGACTGGCCTCGGTCATCTTCCCTTTCGCTTCCTCATCCCCGGCCTCTACGCGTTTACTGAGTTCCGCCTCTTCTTCCGCTGTCAAAATGGGTGTATCCTCCAGTTCCTTTAAATACGAATGAATCGGATCCTCAATATTCACCCCGGCCGGTGCAGAGAGGTCAACCTGTGCCGGATCAATTACGTCTTCCTCAGAAATAACGATATCTTCCTCTGTCGGGTTCTCTAATTCATCAATATCCCAGCTCATCTCATTCCCATATATTGGTGTATCCATGTTGTTATCTGTCATAAGTGAACATCCTCTTCCTGTTTTTGGTCTCCTTTTGACCATACTCAGTATAGCATAAATAAAAAGATATTTTTAGGGCGCTTAAAAAATAATTCTTCCGGACGTTTTTCTATTGCTATCTACATTTGTAGTATGCTAAAATCAAATCACAGGAAACTTAAAGGAGGTATTCGTAATGAAATGTTCCTATTGTGGTTCCGAAAATCCGGATGGGTCTGCCTTCTGTAAAAACTGTGGTGCGCCGCTAAATTCCGGGCAGTCTTCTCATACATCCATGGAGAATCGTCCGAAGTCTGACACCACACAAGGATCTGCTTCTAATGTGACCAATGGATCGGGGAATGCCTCCGGAGGTGCCGGGGCAAATAATTACAGGGGGCATGCAATAATCACCACCAAACGCGGCATGATCAAATTCGTGGTCTTCTCCATCATCACGCTTGGTATTTACAACCTCTATTTCTACTATGCCATGGCCAGAGATCTGAATATCATCTGTGACGGTGATGGGAATAAAACCGCGGGATTAATCAAGATGCTCCTCTTATCCTTCATCACCCTTGGGATTTATTATTTTTACTGGTGTTATAAATTTGCCAACCGGGTGCGGGACAACGCTCCCAGATATGGCGTTACAGTATATCAAGGCGGCGGAACCATCCTGCTCTGGATGCTCTTAGGTTCCCTGCTTTGCGGCATCGGATACTTTGTATCCATGCATTACTTTATTCGAAATTTCAATACATTGGCCATGGGCTACAATTTACAACAATAAGCGCATAGAGAATAGATAGACCTCCGGGGTTCCTTCAATGGACCCCGGAGGTCTATTTTATCATGTAGAATAAAACATAAGAATGTTATTTCTTAATCTTCACCGATTTCTTACTGGACCAGGAAGAATAATACTTGGTCCCGGATACGGTCTTATAAGCACGGATTCGGATATAATAAGTCTTCCCCTTCTTTAGCTTGGAGAGCGTCTTGCTGACTTTGGAGGCTCCCTTCACCGTGGTCGACTTCTTACTGCTAAACGACTTGCTGGTGGAGTACTGAATCTGGTAACCGGTCACCCCGCTGACCTTCTTCCACTTCACCGTCGTCTTCTTGGACTTAGAGTTCTTGGCGCTCTTAATGGACGGGGCCTTCGGATTCACCTTGATGGTCACTTTCTTGGAAGCAGAGTTATAAGTACTGTTCCCAGCTGCCTTTACGGTGATCGTCACCTTGCCGGGTGCCTTCGCCGTCACCTTCCCGCTGCTGCTTACAGTCGCGATCTTCTTATCACTGGAGGTATACGTAATCGTTCCCTTCCCACTGGCCGAGATGGTGGTCGTCTTTCCTACGACAATCGTAGAAGACTTCGCTTTAGCCGTCAGGGATTGATCCTGTTTCGTGACCTTAATGCTGAGTGTCTTACTGGCCGACTCATAGTTGTCATTCCCGGCAGCGGTTACCGTGATGGTCGCACTCCCTCCTGCGACGCCGGTTACAACCCCGCTGCCGTTTACAGTTGCAACGGACGTGTCACTGGATTCATAACTGATGGTGCCTTTGCCGCTGGCAGTAATCGTTGTTGTCTTGCCTATCACAATGGAAGAAGATGCCAAGGACGCCGTCAATGTTTGGCTTCCCTTTGTCACTTCAATTTCAAGTGTCGTGCTGTCGGATTCGTATTTATTTCCTCCATCAGCCGTCACTGTGATGGTCGCCGTCCCCACGCCAACACCAGTTACAACGCCGTTGCTGTTTACTTTCGCTACAGAAGTGTCACTGGATTCATAACCGATGGTTCCTTTGCCGCTGGCCGTGATCGTTGTCGTCTCATCCACCTTGATCGAAGAGGATTTTATCGACGCTGTCAGTTCCTGGCTTCCTTTTGTCACCTCTATACTGACCGTCACGCTGCCAGATTCATAATTATCATTCCCGGCAGCCGTTACCGTAATGGTCGCCGTCCCTGCTCCAGCGCCGGTTACAACGCCACTGCTACTTACCGTCGCTATAGAAGTGTCGCTGGATTTATAACTAATGTCTCCTATTCCATTGGCCATGATTTTTGTCGTCTCATCCACCACAATTGTAGTATTCTCTGCAGAGGCTGTCACTGTCTGGCTGGCTTTTGTAATGGTAAATGTTTTCGTAACTTCCCCGGTATAATCATTCTCACCCGTTATGGTTACTTCGGCCTTACCTGCGTTCGTGTTGTTACTGTATGCGACCGTATAGTCTGTAGCAGCCGTCAGTGTTTTCGATTCATATGTCACTGTAACCCCAGGTTCCTTCGCATTGCCATCATATACGTAGGAATCTGTCTCCAAGGTTACAACTGCGCCAGATGAAATATCCGTTTGGCCATAGGCTGGAATCGTTTCGGTATAAGAGGCCCCACAGCGGGTGCACACATATTTCTCATAGCCCTCCTTTGTTGCCGTAGCATCTTCCTTCTCGGTCACTTGATAATCATGCCCCAGCGCAGCAATCACTGTATCCACACGGGTAATTTCATTTTCAGCTGACGCGTCGCTGAAATATTTCCCGCAGCGTTTACAATACCAATATTCTATGTTCCCTTCTTCTGTACAAGTTGCTGCTTTCGCTGCATATTCCTGCAATGTATGAGTGTGATCCAGAACTTCTATCGCATAGATACCTATACCGCCACCGCTGTTCGGTGT
>Ga0192241_10582_pt2 | contig 15428 bp, 16 predicted proteins | sample Koala_Koa27_I3_FD_131239 | JGI IMG/M metagenome (GOLD analysis project Ga0192241, IMG submission 131239) | Enriched cells from koala feces incubated with labeled cellulose particles, San Francisco Zoo, California, United States - Koala_Koa2-7_I3 ... | reverse complement strand
CACACCGCCCAGTCAGTGTAAGGCGGCCTACCAGATATACGGAGATGGCCGCATACGGGTCACCCTCACCTATGACCCGGTGCAGGAACTGTCCGATATGCCGGAATTTGGTTTTCTGTTCAAGCTGGATGCGCAGTTTGACCATGTGTTATGGTATGGCTTGGGTTATGAAGAGACCTATGCGGACCGAAAGATGGGAGCAAAGCTGGGCATTTATGAGAACCGGGTGAAGGACAATATGGCCCGCTACCTGGTGCCGCAGGAATGCGGGAATAAAGAAGAGGTACGCTATGCGGAAGTGACGGATGCTTTAGGAAGGGGCCTTCGGGTGGAGATGACCCGGGAGAACGGACCTTTTAGTTTCTCCGCGCTGCCCTATACGCCCCATGAGATGGAGAACGCTTCGCATGCCTATGAACTGCCCGGAATCTATTCCACAGTGGTACGGGTATCGAAGGGACAGATGGGGGTCGGCGGAGACGACAGCTGGGGAGCCAGGACGCATCCGGAGTACCTGTTGGATGTGGGGGAAAGATGGAGTTTAGCTTCTGGTTTCGCGGCATCTGACAAAAATAGTGATCGCAGGCGGGGCAAAACCGTGGAATCGGTTCTGCCCCGCCTTTTCAGTAATGCCGGAAATTAAGAAATTTTTAAAAAAAATCTTGACTACATTTCCGAGTTAGCGTATACTAACTAAAGATGATTATTAATTGATAAAGATTATCAATTTCAAAAAATCCTTTACTGAGAAAGCGAGATGAGGAAATGCCGCTGACGATGGTCGCTATCGGGGATACCGTGACAGTCCAGAATATTACAGGAGATACAGAGACGAGAAGATTTCTGGAAAATCTGGGTTTTGTCGTTGATGCTGAGATTGAAGTCGTAGCCGAGAACCACGGAAGCGTCATCGTGAGTATCAAGGGTTCTCGGATCGCAGTCAATGAGGATATGGCGAAACACATCTATGTCTGAGGGAAATCTGAAAGGAGAAGAGGAATGACATTAGGAGAAGCACAGGTCGGTGATACCGTCGTTGTGAAGAAGATTGTCGGAGACAACGCTTATAAACGTCGGATCATGGACATGGGAATCACCAAAGGAAGCGAACTTTATATCCGCAAAGTTGCACCGCTTGGTGACCCGGTAGAGATTACCGTGAGGGGATATGAATTATCTGTTCGTAAAGATGACGCTCAGTGTGTGGACGTAGAAAAGGCTGCACAGGCGTAAAGCTTAAGATACCGGATATGAGGAAACGAGGAGGTAAAAAGGAATGGCATTAACAATGGCACTGGCCGGCAATCCGAACTGTGGTAAGACCACCCTGTTTAACGCCCTGACAGGCGCGAACCAGTACGTGGGGAACTGGCCGGGAGTTACGGTAGAGAAGAAGGAAGGCAAATTAAGAGGGAAAAGGAAGAACGAAGACATCACCTTGACGGATCTGCCCGGCATTTATTCCCTCTCTCCATATACTTTGGAAGAAGTTGTCAGTCGAGATTTTATTTTAAATGAACATCCGGATGTCGTGATTGATCTGGTGGATGCGACCAATATCGAGAGGAACCTGTATCTGACGACGCAGATCATTGAAACCGGTGTACCCGTGGTCATTGCATTAAATATGGCAGACCTGATGGAAAAGAACGGGCTTACGATTGATACGAAACGGCTGTCTATGCTGTTAGACTGCCCGGTGGTGGAGACATCCGCGTTACATCAGACCGGATTAGAGGAACTGATCGATAAAGCCGTTCAGGTCGCAAATAAAAAGGAGCACAATCTTCCGATTGAGATTTTTGATGATGATCTGGAGAAAGCAATCGCGGAGATTCAGAGCAAGCTGCCCACTTCCATTCCGGCAAATCAGAAAAGATGGTATGCCGTCAAACTGCTGGAGAATGACAGCAAGGTCATGGAGAGCATCACCCTTTCCGAGGATGCGTTCAAGACGGTGAATGATGCGCGCGAAGCGATCGAGAAAAGTCGGGATGATGATATGGAGAGTATCATCACAGACGGACGGTATAACTGGATTCAGAAAGCGGTCTCCACGACGGTCAGGAAAGCGGGCGCAAAGCTGACGACTTCCGATAAGATTGACCGGATCGTGACCAATCGGATTTTAGGAATTCCGATTTTTATCGCGATCATGTTTGTGGTATATTATATTTCCGTTACTACGGTAGGTACGCTTGTGACAGACTGGACGAATGACACCCTGGTCGTCGCCATTCAGGACTGGGCGACCAACGGCCTCGTCGCGATCGGGGCCAGTGAGCTGGTCATCAGTCTTCTGGTCGACGGTATCATCGGCGGGCTGGGCGCCGTGCTCGGATTCCTTCCGCAGATGGCGATCCTGTTCCTGTTCCTGTCCATCCTGGAAGATTGTGGATATATGGTCCGGATCGCATTCGTGATGGATCGGGTATTCCGTCACTTTGGACTGTCCGGCAAGAGTTTTATCCCACTCCTAATTTCTTCCGGATGCGGCGTGCCTGGAATTATGGCATCCAAGACGATTGAGCAGGACAATGACCGGCGGCTGACGATTATGACGGCCACGTTTATTCCCTGCGGAGCCAAGCTTCCTGTAATCGCTATGATGGGTGGTGTGATGACCAGCTATGTGATTACAGGCAGTTATGAGGCAGGCGGCTGGATTGCTCCGCTGATTTACTTTATCGGCATCCTGGCGGTTCTGGTTTCCGCGATCATCTTGAAAAAGACGAAACCCTTCTCGGGAAAACCGGCACCGTTCGTTATGGAACTGCCGCAGTATCATATACCGCAGGTAAGAACCGTACTCATGCATGTTTGGGAGCGACTGTGGAGCTTTATTAAGAAGGCCGGCACGATTTTGTTCGTGGCATGTGTGGTCATGTGGTTCTTAAGTACCTTTGGTTTTGTGGCCGGAAGCTTCGGAATGGTGGAAGAGAGTTCGGACAGTCTGATGGCAGCGATTGGTGGATTTATTGCCCCGATCTTCGCTCCGTTGGGATTTGGCAACTGGCAGGCGGTGGCCGCATCCCTGTCCGGATTTACCGCGAAGGAGGCCATCGTATCTACGATGGGCATCCTGGCGAATGTATCTGAGGAAGCGGCCGAAGATGAAGCAACCGTAGCAGCAGCTGTGGCCGGATGGTTCCCAAGCGCGGTAGCGGCGTTCTCCTTCCTTGTGTTTAATATGCTGGATTCACCGTGCCTGGCAGCCATATCTACCATGGCCAACGAGATGCAGTCCCGCAAATGGTTCTGGTTTGCACTTGTTTTCCAGAATGTATTTGCCTATGCGGTATGCCTCTGCATCTACCAGATTGGATCTCTGATCATGGGAGGCGCTTTCGGCGTCTGGTCATTCATCGGGATTCTTGTGGCGGCGTTTATGCTGTTCATGTTGTTCAGACCAGATCCATATAAGGATCAGCGAACGTACTCCAGGCGATCGGTTCAGAACGCATAAATTGACAGACAAAGAGTGTGTTGCGAGGAAATCCGGGCGCAGAATCTGCGCCTGGTTTTCCGCTATAAAAATATAAGTAAGAAAAAAGGATTAAGACATGGCGGATATTGTGATCATTGCTCTTGTAATTGCATATTGCATCTTTCTGTATGTACGGCATCACAGAAAGAAAAAGAACGGGGAAACTGGCTGCAGCGGCTGCTGTGCCAACTGCGGCGGATGTGCGTCCATGGGAGACTGCAACCGTATGCCGGATCCAAAATCGTAGGAGTTTGTAAAAATGGGAAATTCAACAGGCTCCATGTTCTATATGTTCCTGCTGGTCATCATCATTTACATTGTAGGGATGTCCATATACCAGCTGGTGCAGTGGATTAAGAAAAAGAGAAGGAATCAGCAGGAAAAGGATGCTGATTTTAAGGAAGAGAAAAAACCGGAGGATCATTCATGATTAATGTAATCATTATCGCTGTGGTCGTGGTCGTTCTCATCCTCGCCGTCCGTAGTTCCATCGGGCATTTTAAAGGCGAAGGTGATTGCTGCAGCGGCGGATCGGAGATTTTAAATCAGACAGAAGGGAATAAGACGCTTTCCGGTCCGGTCATCGGGAAAAAGCGCCTCACAATCTCGGGCATGCACTGTGACCATTGTGTACAGAGTGTGACTTCGGCCATCAACCGGATTGACGGAGCCGTTGCGAAAGTGGATCTTGAGGCTGGGACGGCGGAGGTCTCCTACGACCGGAAACTGGACGATGCGGTTTTAAGACAGGCAGTGGAAGGGGAAGGCTTCACCGTCACTTCGATTGCGTCCTGCTAAAAGGATGCAGATTTTTTGGCATGTGATACATAGAAATGGAGGAATTCTATGAAATATAATATCAATCCAAGGAACGGGGATAAACTCTCAGCTCTCGGGTTTGGATGCATGCGTTTTTCCGGAGATAGCATTGTTACGTCTTTCTCCGGTTTTTTTGATCAGAAAAAAGTGGAGCAGCTGGTACTCACCGCAATTGAACACGGAATTAACTATTTTGACACGGCTTATGTGTACACCGGCAGTGAGGAAGCGCTTGGGAATATATTTGAAAAGAATCATCTGCGGGACAAGATTTATCTGGCGACCAAGATGCCGCTGATCATCTGCCAGAAAGCGGAAGATCTGGATAAGTATTTTTACAGGCAGCTGGAGCACTTAAAAACGGATCACATTGATTACTACCTGCTTCATATGCTGTCGGATATGAAGACCTGGGATACGCTGTGCAACTGGGGAATCAAGGAGTGGGTGAAAGAGAAAAAGGAATCCGGGGAGATCAGAAATTTCGGCTTTTCTTTCCATGGATCACTCAATGAATTCCTGGCACTTTTAGATGCGTACGACTGGGACTTTGTGCAGATCCAGTATAACTATTCTGATGAAAATTATCAGGCCGGCGTCACCGGTTTAAGGGCAGCGGCGGATAAAGGGATCCCGGTCATGATCATGGAGCCCCTCCTGGGCGGCAAGCTGGCTAAAAATCTGCCCAAGGAAGCGGTGGAACGGTATAAGAAAGAAGATCCGAAGCTGTCGCCGGCATCCTGGGGATTCCGCTGGCTGTACGATCAGCCGGAAGTGACCGTGGTGTTAAGCGGCATGAATGCGATGGATCAGTTGGCAGACAACGTGAGGACGGCAAATCTGGCGGCCAAAAAGAAGCTGACGCCGGAGGAGCAGGCAGCCATCCAGGATGTGCGGGATATCTTCAATGCCTCCTACAAAGTGCACTGTACCGGATGTCATTACTGCACGCCCTGTCCGGCAGGTGTGGATATTCCAACCTGTTTTGCGGCCTATAATACCCGCTATTCCATCAGCCGAAGCCAGGGGTTGATCCAGTATTACATGGGGACGCTGTTGAGTGATAAGCCAAGTTATGCCGGCCTGTGTAAGAAATGCGGCCGGTGTGAGAAGCACTGCCCACAGCATCTGCCTATCCGGAAAGACCTGGCGGCGGTCTCGAAGCAGTTTGAAGGGCCCTTATTTCAGGCCACCAAGACGGTCATGCCGCTGTTTATGAGAAAGAAGCCGACCGCGGAAGATAAAAAATCCAAGTGAGGAAGAGGAAAAAAGACTTGCTTTTTAAATGACTGCATGGTATACTATGCTAGCATGTAAGAAATAGGTCTTTTTTTTATGCCCAAAATTGATGCATAGTAGGAACATGAAGTGAGGTAGATGTTATGCGTACGAAAATCACATTGGAATGTACAGAGTGCAAGCACCGTAACTACAACCTGACCAAGGACAAGAAGGCGCATCCTGATCGTATGGAAACGATGAAGTACTGCAGATTCTGCAGGAAACACACTTTACACAGAGAGACGAAGTAGTCCGAAGAAGGAGCGTAGATTATGAGTGAAAATAAAGCTCAGAAGACAAGCTGGTTTAAAGGCCTCAGCGCAGAATTTAAGAAGATTATCTGGCCCGACAGGAAGCGGGTTGCCAGAGAGACGACTTCGGTGGTCGCTGTGTCGGTTGCATTAGGAGTGATCATTGCGGTGATTGATTTTGTTGTTCAGAATGGAGTAGATATTCTGGTCAACCTTGGCTGATAACTTAACGCGCAGGAAGGTGAGAGTATGTCTGAGGCAGAATCTGAGGCAAAATGGTATGTTGTTCATACATATTCCGGGTATGAGAACAAAGTAAAAGCAAACATTGAAAAGACGATCGAGAACCGGCATCTGGAAGACCAGATTCTGGAAGTCAGAGTGCCCATGCAGGAAGTGATCGAGGTAAAGAACGGCGTTCAGAAAGCTGCTCAGAAAAAGATGTTCCCCGGATATGTACTTTTAAACATGGTCATGAATGATGACACCTGGTATGTGGTCCGCAACACCAGAGGTGTGACGGGGTTCGTGGGACCGGGATCCAAACCGGTGCCGCTGACGGAGGAAGAGATGATGCCGCTGGGCGTCGATCAGCCGAATTTCGTCGTGGATTTCAAGGAAGGAGATTCCGTGCAGGTAATTTCCGGTGCATGGGCAGAGACGGTCGGTGTCGTCCGTGCCGTGAACATGCAGAGAAAGAGTGTCACGATCAATGTGGAGCTCTTTGGACGTGAGACGCCTGTAGAGATCAGTTTTGTAGATGTTAAAAAATTGTAACAGTTGAGAAATCGTGGGAGGGGCATTGTCCCGAAAGCACCACAAGGAGGTAAGCATTATGGCAAAAAAAGTAGAAGGTTACATTAAGTTGCAGATTCCTGCCGGTAAAGCGACGCCGGCACCCCCGGTTGGACCGGCACTCGGCCAGCATGGGGTAAATATCGTTGAATTCACAAAGCAGTTTAACGCCAGGACAGCGGATCAGGGAGATGTGCTGATCCCGGTCGTGATCACTGTATACGCAGACAGAAGCTTCAGCTTCATTACAAAGACACCGCCGGCATCCGTGCTGATCAAGAGAGCCTGCAAGATCAAATCCGGTTCCGGTGTGCCGAATAAACAGAAAGTAGCTACCATTACCCGCGCACAGCTGGAAGAGATTGCGCAGACGAAGATGCCGGATCTCAATGCAGCCACGATGGATACGGCCGTCAGTATGATCGCCGGTACATGCCGCAGCATGGGAGTAGAAGTAGCAGATTAGTGGGAGGGTTTTCCCGAACGTACCACAAGGAGGTTTAGGCAAATGAAAAAAGGTAAGAAATATCAGGACGCTGCAAAGTCTGTAGATAAGACCGCGCTCTATGAAGTAGACGACGCGATTGATCTTGTGAAGAAAACGGCACCTGCGAAGTTTGATGAGACCGTGGAGGCCCATATCCGTACGAACTGTGATGGACGGCATGCGGATCAGCAGATTCGGGGCGCGGTAGTGCTTCCCAACGGAACCGGTAAAAAAGTCCGCATTCTCGTATTCGCCAAGAGCGAGAAGATCACGGAGGCTGAAGAGGCCGGTGCGGATTATGTAGGCGGCGAGGAACTGATTCCGAAGATTCAGAATGAGAACTGGTTCGACTATGATGTTGTGGTAGCCACGCCGGATATGATGAGTGTGGTTGGACGTCTCGGCCGTGTGCTTGGTCCCAAGGGCCTGATGCCGAACCCGAAGGCCGGTGCCGTGACCAACGACCTGGCCAAGGCGATCGAAGAGATTAAAGCCGGTAAAGTCGAGTACAGACTGGATAAATCCAATATTATCCATGTACCGATCGGAAAGGTTTCCTTTACGGAAGAACAGCTGGCTGAGAACTTCCAGACTTTAATGGAAGCAATCTTAAAAGCAAGGCCGGCGGCTTTAAAGGGTCCGTTCTTAAAGAGTGTGACGCTTGCATCCACCATGGGGCCTGGCGTCAAGATCAATCCGGCGAGATTAACCTTACAACAGTAATGTTTGACAGCTCATGTCGGACATGCTATAATACAGATCGACTGCCAGAGACGGCAGGTGCGAAAGCGTAAGTAGAGATACGCCTGCCCAGGAGAGTTGGATTCATGAATTAGAATTTTTCAAACACCCCATCGTCTCAGGCGAAGGGGTGTTTTTTCATCGTTCTTTGTGCAGTCGCACAAAATTTAAAAGGAGGTGTACCATTCGTGGCAAAAGTTGATTTGAAACAACCTGTCGTGCAGGACATTGCCGACAACGTCAAGGATGCCGAGAGTGTAATCCTGGTGGACTACCGTGGATTAACCGTGGCCGAAGATACGGAACTTCGGAAACAGTTAAGGGATGAAGGGATTGTTTACAAGGTTTACAAGAACTCCATGATGAAGAGAGCTTTTGAAGGGACTGAGTTTTCCGGACTGGATGAATATCTGGAAGGCCCCAGCGCGATCGCCATCTCAAAAGATGATGCAACCGCACCCGCCCGTATCCTGAGCAAGTTCTCGAAGACGGCGAAGGCCCTTGAATTAAAAGCTGGTGTAGTAGAAGGAAATGTCTATGACGCAGCCGGTGTGGAAAAGCTTGCCAAGATTCCGTCCAGAGAGGAACTGCTTGGTCAGTTGCTGGGAAGTCTGCAGGCACCTGTGGCCAATCTGGCCCGTGTGCTGAATCAGATCGCAGAGGCTGGCGGTCCGGAGGCTTGCTGCCCGCCGGAAGAAGAGGCAAAGGAGGCACCGGAAGAGTCAGCAGACGCACCTGAAGCTGAGGCAGCGCCGGAAGAGACGGCAGAGGCTCCGGAAGAAGAGCCCAAGGCAGAAGAGTAAAAAAGTAAATCGGAATCAATGAGAAAATAATTAAAAAACGGAGGATATAGAAATGGCAAAATTGACAACAGAAGAATTTATTGATGCGATCAAGGAATTATCTGTATTAGAGCTGAATGATCTGGTAAAAGCCTGTGAAGAAGAGTTTGGTGTTTCCGCAGCAGCCGGTGTTGTTGTTGCAGCCGGCGGCGAGGATGCAGCGCCTGAGGAAGAGAAGACAGAGTTTGATGTAGAACTGACTGAGTTTGGTGAGAGCAAGGTCAAAGTCATCAAGGTTGTCCGTGAGATCACCGGCCTCGGATTGAAAGAGGCAAAGGCAGTGGTCGATGAGGCACCGAGCCTTGTAAAGGAAGGCGTTTCCAAGGAAGAGGCCGAGGATATCAAGTCCAGGCTGGAAGCTGAGGGTGCAACAGTTACCATTAAATAAGTAGAAAATCTTCGAAGACCGTTCCAACAGAACGGTCTTCTTTTTGCGTTAAAAAATGTTTGAAATCTATAAAAAAAACTTGTTCTTTCTTGTTGACAAGTTTTCAAACTATGTGCTATAGTTAAAAGTGCGCCTTTATGGAAAGTTGTACTTTTCGGCGTGATATATAGCTGTTAACATGACAAATTAATAAGGAGTGAACGCCACATGGAGAAAAACAGATTTCGTCCCATCCAAAGCGGTAAAAATTCTCGCATGACTTATTCCAGACAAAAAGAAGTTCTTCAGATGCCGAATCTGATCGAAGTCCAAAAGGACTCTTATCAGTGGTTTCTGGATGACGGGCTTAAGGAAGTTTTTGATGATATCTCACCAATTACGGATTACAGCGGCCATTTGAGTCTGGAATTTGTTGACTTTACCCTTTGTGAAGATGACATCAAGTATACGATCGAAGAATGCAAAGAACGGGACGCTACATACGCGGCACCACTGAAAGTAACCGTTCGGCTTCACAACAAAGAGACTGATGAGATCAATGAGCATGAGATCTTTATGGGAGATCTGCCGCTCATGACGGATACCGGTACCTTTGTGATCAATGGAGCTGAGCGTGTGATTGTCAGTCAGCTGGTCCGTTCTCCGGGTATCTACTATGCGATCACACATGATAAATTAGGAAAAAAGCTGTACTCCTGCACCGTCATTCCCAATCGGGGTGCCTGGCTGGAGTATGAGACCGATTCTAATGACGTCTTCTCCGTCCGGGTAGACCGGACACGGAAAGTGCCGATTACGGTGCTGATCCGTGCGCTGGGTGTCGGAACGAACGAGGAGATCCTGGATGTGTTCGGCGAAGAGCCGAAGATTCTGGCAAGCTTTGAGAAGGATCCTGCTGCGAATTATCAGGAAGGCCTTCTGGAATTGTATAAGAAGATCCGTCCGGGTGAACCGCTGGCTGTGGACAGTGCCGAGAGTCTGATCACGAGTATGTTCTTTGATCCTCGTCGGTATGACCTGGCCAAAGTAGGCCGGTATAAATTTAATAAGAAACTGATGTTCAGGAACCGTATTAACGGGGAAGTCCTGGCAGAGGATGTCGTGAGCCCTCTGACCGGAGAAGTGATCGCCGAAGCCGGTACGACCGTAACGAGAGAACTGGCGGACGAGATCCAGAATGCGGCCGTGCCCTCTGTCCTCATCGACAAGCCGGAATATGACCGTAAAGTCAAGGTTCTCTCCAGTATGATGGTAGACTTACAGTCCATTGTGGATATTGACCCGAAGGAAGTCGGTGTGACAGAACTGGTCTACTATCCGGTACTGGAAGGACTGATCGAGGAGACGGCGGGAGATATCGCAGAACTGAAAGATGCCATCCGCAAGAACATCCACGATCTGATTCCGAAGCATATTACGAAGGAAGATATTCTTGCTTCTATTAATTATAATATTCATCTTGAGTATGGACTGGGCAATGATGATGATATCGATCATCTGGGGAACCGGCGGATCCGCTGCGTTGGAGAGCTGCTGCAGAACCAGTACCGGATCGGCCTTTCCAGAATGGAGCGGGTCGTCCGGGAGCGGATGACGACCCAGGATCTGGAAGGGATTTCTCCGCAGTCCTTAATCAACATCAAGCCGGTGACAGCGGCCGTGAAAGAATTTTTCGGTTCTTCCCAGCTGTCCCAGTTTATGGATCAGAATAACCCGTTAGGTGAGCTGACGCACAAGAGACGTCTTTCCGCACTGGGCCCCGGAGGTCTTAGCAGAGACCGGGCCGGTTTTGAAGTGCGGGATGTGCACTACTCTCATTATGGCCGGATGTGCCCCATTGAGACACCTGAAGGCCCGAACATCGGACTGATCAACTCCCTGGCCTGCTATGCCAGGATCAATCAGTACGGTTTTATTGAAGCGCCCTATCGGAAGATCAGCCACGAAGATCCCGACAATCCGCGTGTCACAGATGAAGTCGTCTATATGACGGCGGATGAGGAAGATAATTACCACGTGGCACAGGCGAATACACCGTTGGATGAGAACGGATACTTTATCAATAAGAATGTATCCGGTCGTTATCGGGAAGAGACGCAGGAATACGAGCGGGATGTATTTGATTACATGGATGTCTCCCCGAAGATGGTCTTCTCCGTAGCAACGGCGTTAATTCCATTCCTGGAGAACGATGATGCCAACCGTGCACTGATGGGTTCCAACATGCAGCGGCAGGCAGTGCCGTTGATGATCACGGAAGCGCCTGTGGTGGGCACCGGCATGGAAGAAAAAGCTGCCGTGGATTCCGGTGTCTGTGTGGTAGCAGATGAAGACGGCGTCGTGGAGCGTTCGACTTCCGAAGAGATTCAGATTCGGGAGAACGACGGTGAGTTAAAGAAATATAAACTGACGAAATTCTTACGGAGTAACCAGAGCAACTGCTACAACCAGCGGCCCATTGTATATAAGGGCGATGAGGTGAAGGCAGGCGATGTCATCGCAGACGGACCGTCTACGGCCGGCGGAGAGATGGCACTGGGCAAGAATCCGCTGATCGGATTCATGTCCTGGGAAGGTTATAATTACGAGGATGCTGTACTGATCAGTGAGCGTCTGGTGCGCGATGATGTATACACCTCCATTCATATTGAAGAGTACGAGGCGGAAGCCCGTGATACGAAACTCGGTCCGGAAGAGATCACGCGGGACATTCCGGGGGTAGGCGATGATGCCTTAAAGAACCTGGATGAACGCGGCATTATCCGGATTGGTGCGGAAGTCCGTGCAGGGGATATCCTGGTCGGGAAGGTCACTCCGAAAGGAGAGACAGAGCTGACTGCAGAAGAGCGGCTGTTAAGAGCCATCTTCGGTGAGAAGGCCAGAGAGGTCCGGGATACATCCTTAAAGGTTCCGCATGGTGAGTATGGCATCGTTGTGGATGCCAAGGTATTCACAAGAGAGAACGGGGATGAGATGTCGCCGGGCGTCAATCAGTCCGTGCGGATCTATATCGCGCAGAAGCGGAAGATCTCCGTCGGCGATAAGATGGCAGGCCGGCACGGCAACAAGGGTGTCGTCTCCCGGGTACTTCCGGTGGAAGATATGCCGTTCTTGCCGAACGGACGTCCGTTGGATATTGTGCTGAATCCCTTAGGTGTGCCTTCCCGTATGAACATCGGGCAGGTGCTGGAGGCCCATTTGTCCCTGGCGGCAGAGGCGCTTGGATTTGACGTTTCTACGCCGGTCTTCGATGGAGCCAATGAAAATGATATTATGGACACGCTGGATCTGGCCAACGATTATGTCAATACCAGTTGGGAAGAGTTTGAGACGAAGTATAAAGATCAGCTGCTTCCGGAAGTGATGCAGTACCTGTCGGATCACAGGGACCATCGGGAAGTGTGGAAAGGTGTACCGATTTCCAGAGACGGGAAGGTGCAGCTTAGAGACGGCAGAACCGGAGAGTTCTTTGACGCTCCGGTGACGGTCGGACATATGCACTACCTGAAGCTGCATCATCTGGTCGACGATAAGATCCATGCCAGATCGACCGGGCCTTACTCCCTGGTTACGCAGCAGCCGTTGGGCGGCAAAGCCCAGTTCGGCGGCCAGCGTTTCGGAGAGATGGAAGTCTGGGCGCTGGAGGCTTATGGTGCATCCTATACACTGCAGGAGATCCTGACCGTGAAATCCGATGATGTGGTTGGCCGTGTGAAGACCTACGAAGCCATCATCAAAGGGGAGAACGTTCCGGAGCCGGGGATCCCGGAGTCCTTCAAGGTGCTCTTAAAAGAGCTGCAGTCGCTGGGACTGGATGTGCGTGTGCTGGATAAGAATGATGAAGAAGTAGAGATTAAAGAGACGGCGGATATGGGCGAGACCGATTTCCGTACAGTAATGGATGATGACCGCAAGTATAACCGGCAAGATGAAAATCTGAGTGCCCACGGGTACACAGAGCAGGAATTTGAAGGGGATGAACTTGTGGCTGTCGAAGAGGAGTCTGAGGACGGGGATGATTTCGACGACGAGTTCAGTGAGTCGGAGGTTTCAGTTTACGAAGACGATGGCACAGATGATATGGACGATTATGGAGATTCCAACGAGGAATAGAAGGGAGCACCGAGTATGCCGGATAACAGTGTAGATCAATCTTATCAGCAAGTTACTTTTGATAAAATCAAAATCGGATTGGCATCACCAGAAAAAATTCTGGAATGGTCCAGAGGAGAAGTCACAAAACCGGAGACGATCAATTACCGGACATTAAAACCGGAAAAAGACGGTCTGTTCTGTGAAAAGATCTTTGGACCGAGTAAGGACTGGGAATGCCACTGTGGGAAATACAAGAAGATCCGTTATAAAGGAGTCGTGTGTGACCGCTGCGGTGTGGAGGTAACCAAGTCCAGTGTGCGTCGGGAACGTATGGGGCATATCGCCCTGGCGGCACCGGTGTCTCACATCTGGTACTTCAAGGGGATTCCGAGCCGTATGGGACTGATCCTGGATCTGTCTCCGCGGACGCTGGAGAAAGTGTTGTATTTCGCCTCCTATATTGTATTGGATCCAGGTGACACGGATCTTCAGATGAAGCAGGTCCTTTCCGAACAGGAATATCAGGACGCAAAAGATGCCTGGGGAGATACATTCCGTGTAGGGATGGGCGCAGAGGCCATCAAGGAACTCCTGGAAGCCATTGATTTAGATGAAGAATATGAGGCCCTTGACACGGAGCTGGAGAATGCGACCGGTCAGAAACGGGCCAGAATTGTAAAGCGTCTGGAAGTCGTGGAAGCATTCCGCGAATCCGGGAATCGTCCGGAGTGGATGATTCTGACGAATATCCCGGTGATTCCGCCGGATCTTCGTCCCATGGTACAGCTGGATGGCGGCCGTTTTGCTACCTCCGACCTGAACGATCTGTACCGTCGGATCATCAACCGGAATAACCGGCTGAAGCGTCTGCTTGAGCTGGGCGCACCGGATATCATTGTCCGGAATGAGAAGCGGATGCTGCAGGAGGCAGTGGACGCGCTCATTGATAACGGCCGTCGTGGACGTCCGGTCACCGGGCCGGGCAACCGGGCATTAAAGTCCCTGTCGGATATGCTCAAAGGAAAATCCGGCCGGTTCCGTCAGAACCTGTTGGGCAAGCGTGTGGATTATTCCGGACGTTCCGTCATTGTTGTGGGGCCGGAATTAAAGATTTATCAGTGCGGTCTGCCCAAGGAGATGGCCATTGAGCTGTTCAAGCCTTTCGTAATGAAAGAGCTGGTTCAGAACGGGACGGCACATAATATTAAAAATGCGAAAAAGATGGTGGAACGGTTAGAGCCGGAAGTCTGGGATGTGCTGGAAGATGTGATCAAGGAGCATCCGGTGATGTTAAACCGTGCACCGACGCTGCACAGGCTGGGCATTCAGGCTTTCGAGCCGATCCTCGTGGAAGGCAAGGCGATCAAGCTGCATCCGTTAGTCTGTACGGCATATAACGCAGACTTTGATGGCGACCAGATGGCGGTTCATCTTCCGTTGTCTGTGGAGGCACAGGCCGAGTGCCGGTTCCTGCTGCTCTCGCCGAATAACCTGTTAAAACCGTCCGATGGCGGACCGGTGGCTGTTCCTTCTCAGGATATGGTCCTCGGCATTTGCTATCTGACGCAGGAGAGGCCGGGCGTAAAAGGCGAAGGCAAGTTCTTCAAGAGCGTCAATGAGGCGATTCTTACGCAGGAGAATGATGCACTGGATCTGCATGCCAGGATCAAGGTCCGGGTAACGAAACAGATGCCGGATGGAACGGAGAAATCAGAGATTGTCGAGTCCACACTGGGCCGGTTCCTCTTCAACGAGATCATTCCACAGGATCTGGGCTATGTCGATCGTGAGGTGGAAGGCAATGAGCTGCTGCTTGAGATTGACTTCATGGTCGCAAAGAAACAGTTAAAGGAAATCCTCGAGAAGGTCATCAATACCCATGGCTCCACAGCCACGGCGGAAGTGCTGGATAATGTCAAGGCCATCGGATTTAAGTATTCCACGCTGGCGGCCATGACCGTATCCATTTCGGATATGACGGTACCGGGGCAGAAACAGGAGATGATCCAGAAGGCTCAGGATACCGTGGATCAGATCACAAAGAACTTCAAGCGCGGCCTCATCACAGAGGAAGAGCGTTATAAAGAAGTTGTAGAGACATGGAAGAACACAGATGATGAGCTGACGGATGCATTGCTCAGCAATCTGGATCATTATAATAACATATACATGATGGCTGCTTTCGCCGCCCGGTAGAAATCGATCACCCCGTACATTACACCGTGATCCGTGATGGCACAGC
>Ga0192241_10588_pt1 | contig 15450 bp, 15 predicted proteins | sample Koala_Koa27_I3_FD_131239 | JGI IMG/M metagenome (GOLD analysis project Ga0192241, IMG submission 131239) | Enriched cells from koala feces incubated with labeled cellulose particles, San Francisco Zoo, California, United States - Koala_Koa2-7_I3 ... | reverse complement strand
CGAATGTCCCAAATGCGGGAAAAAACATCTTTCAATTTCTAAAAAGACCGGAGCCTTTCATTGCTTCTACGCCGGATGTGACTTCAACGGAAAGCTGAAAGACTTCTGGGAAGAACGGCCGTACAGCGATTCATCGTTTACCGACAATACCGGTGGAAACTATGCAGGAACTAACAAGACTGCCCGTTATTCCTGCAAAGGGAATGACGCTGCCAGCGGCAATAATTCAACAAGTAGCGGAAAAAGCACATCGGAAGTACCCATGCTTCCCGAAGATTATAAAAGGCTCTCACCCGAAGTATTTTCCAAAATCAAACTCTTGACCAATGATCCGGAAACGAATGATCAGGATCAGTTGGCAGCCAGACGATATCTTGCAGACCAAGGTATTTCGTCAGAGAAAGCCATCGAAGCCCGTATCGGATGTCTCACACACCGCTGTTATGGTAAGGATGATGAGAAAAAGTCCACCGGAACCCTGTATCACTGCATCGCTTACGTAAACTATGTGAACGGACAACCAGTAAATGTAAAATGCCGTTCGTGTGATCCGTCGAATATTAAAATTGCAAGCAACGAAAACGCAACCGACACAGAAAATCCCGTCTGTTATACTAAATTCTGGAGTCAGGAGTCACCAACCACCCCTTGCGCACCTTACAATATCGACTGCATCAATCCGCTGCGAGTATCCGAAGATCATATTCCGCGACTGATTGTCACCGAGGGCGAAAAAGATGTACTTACTCTGCAAGAAGCCGGTTATCCCTGCGTTATCAGCGTACCCAACGGTGCTGCCAGCGATTTGGCCAAGACCTTTGAAGCTTTTGAGCCCTGGTTAGATCAGGTACGAGACATCGTGATATGCGGAGACCGGGACTTGCCCGGACGTACACTCATCAAGCATCTTACCGACTATTTCAGAGCCCGTTGTCTGCTCACCATCCTGCCCGGCGACTGCAAGGACATATCCGATGTACTTGCTACCTATGGTATCAATGTGGTGCGCGAAATCATCGAATCGGCAGAGCCGCAACACACCTCGGACATCATCACTGTAAGCGAACGGACTAATGAAATTATGGATGCTCTGCATGGAGAATATGACCATGGCTACAACGTGGGATACGGCCCATTGACGGATCACATCTTTCATCCCACCGATCAGGGTGGACTGATAATCACCACCGGGAAGTCCAACAGTGGAAAGACCGATTTCCTGAACGACCTCACCTGCCGGTTGATGGCCAAAACCGGACGTTACGTCTGCTATCTATCTTTTGAAGTGCCTGATAAGAACAAGCATATCGCCCATCTCATCCAGTTGATGTTGGGCAAAGTAAACACTGCCAATTACACCCGTGAGCAGTTACAACCCATAGTTAGTTTTCTGAACACGCACATGGTGCACCTCGACCTGCATGAAGTCTCTCCCACCCCGACCAACATCATTGCACGAGCGGACAGGGTGCGACGGACAGCTCCACTGAAATATCTGATTATCGACCCGTACCTCTTCATGGAGATGGAAACGGGACGCTACAGCACCGAAACGCAAGCCATAAAAGCCATGCTGACGCAAATGCAGGCATGGGGACGCAACAACAACATTTGGGTAATCATCGTGGCACATCCGCGCAGCCTGAAAAAGCAGAACGGAAAAAACGAACTGGGAGACATAGATATGTACACCATTTCGGGAAGTGCCAACTGGGCCAATCTCGCCGATTTCATCTTCTCCATTTCCCGAATCAAGGAACAGGACCGGAGTTACACCCGACTCGATATGTTGAAAGTTCGCGACCAAGACCTGTGCCAGACGGGAAGCGTACTGTATGTTCGTCAGACTTGCGGACGCTACGATGAACGTGAGTCAGAAGAACAGATCGTGGCTGAAGCACAAGGCAAAATCATGACCAAAGACCGGAATCCTTGGCTTGGAGAAGTGGAGAGTTGAGAGTTTTATGCTTGCGGCTTCGTTACCGTTCACTTGTGCAAGTGTTGGCTGACAGAGCCGCAAGCGTCTGCCTTCGCAGCAGCAAGTACAACTACCTTCACTCTCAACTCTCCACTTCTCCAACCTTTTCAAGGTCTCCCCAAATATTCAAAAATCAGGCCGACTTGCTTAGATGTAAAAATCTGCTGAGTCGATCTATAACCTGTTGCCTGCAAAGCAGAATACAACGTTTCATTAAAACGTATCCAGCGAGACAAACGGTTGAGCGCGGAACGCTCTCCTATTTCGGGTGCATAAGCACGTGCCAATTCACTCTTGGAGTAAGGACGCACCGGCCATTCTTCAATGGCAGCATCCGCCCCCTGATCACTCACATTTTTCTTCATTTTTCGATAACTTTTTAGATTCTTTATATGCTATAAAAGTACTAAAAAGTCACCAGATAACACTTATACTGAAGCAGGTTTATCACCGCTCAATGTCACTCATTTTCACACCTCTCAGAGGTTGTATCTTTGACTTGTCGGAAAGAAGAAAAAGTCCTTCCCCGACAAAAGTTTAATTTTTAATTATTAATTTTTAATTCATCGCTTATGCCACTGAATTACAGTATTGCAATGCTCAAGAATCCTCAAAAGCAGGACGAAGAGCCCAAGGCTTATGCCAAGTCACAAATCACCGGAGAACTGACTCTGAAAGAGTTGGGACAGCAGGTAGCAAGCCAGACCACCGTTAGCAGAGCGGACGTAGCCGCCGTAATCATCTCCACTGTGGAGAATATGATTGGAGGCCTAAGAGCCGGCAAACAGGTGGACTTCGGAGACCTGGGAAAATTCCGGTTACAAATCAACAGTCGTGCGGCAGACACGGCCGAAAAATTCACGTCTGCCAATATTACCGGAGTAAACATCCAATTCGTTCCCGGAGAGGACCTGAAGGACATCTTTGCCGGAATGAGTTTCTCACCCGTACCTACACGTGCAGCAACACGTGCATTGCTCAAAGCTCAGAAGGCAGGGCAGACCACCGTAGATATTTCCGGTTCTTCAAACTCAGGCGAAAAACCTGATGGTGGCGGCGGTACCGGTGGCGACGGAGGTATTGAAGACGATCCGCTGGGATAGGATCTAAAGGCACAGCCTTTAGAAATTAATAATGAAAGGCTGCGCTATCAATCACTTATCACTTATTACTTATAACTAAATTACAATTCGCATGGAAAAAATCAAAATCAACCTGGAGTGTTATCATCAAAGTTGTAATTGCCGTGGCATCTGCTCTGGCAGGAGTACTCGGCCTTAATGTCTGCATGGCATAACGGCATGAAAGCAGGCAGTTTTTATCAGAACTATCGGGAGGTACGCCTCCTGGTAGTTCATTGTTCGGCAACACGCTGTGACAGGAATTTCTCCGTAGAGGCTCTTCGCCGTTGTCATCTGGCAAGAGGTTTTGCAAGTATCGGTTATCATTTCTATATCATGCGTGACGGTGAAGTACACATCTGCCGTCCGGTTCATCAAATCGGGGCGCACGCAACGGGGTGGAATGATAAAAGTATAGGTATCTGCTACGAGGGCGGACTGAATGAGGACGGACAGGTGGCAGATACAAGAACGTATGCACAGAAATGCTCACTCCTTGATCTATTGAGGCAGCTGAAAGCGGATTATCCGAAGGCAGCGATACAAGGGCATTATCAGCTCAGTAAATCTGTGCATAAGGCGTGTCCGTGCTTTGATGCAAAACAAGAATATCAGGAACTATAATCTTCATTTAGAGTTTTGCAGAGAAAGCTAAAATTTTCTGCAGAACTCTTTTAATATATATACGATCCAATATCACATTCTAAATTTCCGTTTCACATATAACCAAACCTTTTGTTTGGTTAGCATATCAATCCCAATCCAATATATTGATAATATAATTATAGTAACCGTTATAAAACCTATAAAAATAGAGTATGGAATACTATCAACACCTATTACATGATATAAAAAACAGGTATAGGAAGGGCAACCACAGTAACCAATAAACAGGGTCTAAAAACATCCCAGACATCTCTCCAACAATAATTTGCTATTTTCACTACCAATATAGGCTTTACTATCAGCCCCAATACGGCATAAGTCAATAAACTAGCCCAAGAAAGAGCAACCGGAGAATATCCTGCCCTAAATAAGAAATAGATTATAGGAAAACTTAAGAAGCCTAAAGTTGGTGATATTAGAGCATTTTCCCTTAAGCGCCCTTTAGCATACAACGCCGTATAAAAAGAAGAATCAAAAACTTGAAACAAACTCTGAATAACTATAATTTGAAGAAATATAACCGTATAATCAGGCACAACACCCAACCATATCTTTAATAAAGGATGAGCCAAAAGACAGACAGGAAAACAGATTACAAACACCATATAATAAGAATACTTAGTGGATGCCAATAGTAGTTTTTTAGACCCCATCGAATCTCCTGCTGCCAATTTTTTCACTATCTGCGGATTGGCCGCCATCCGAAAATTATCGACAAACTGACTAGCAGCCATGTTAACCTGTATGGAAATAGATCGCGCCGCAACCACAGCTGGCTCAAAGAACATATTCAGCAAAATTAAAATACCTTGGCTATTAAGTGCAAGCGAACTACCGGAAAATAAACTCCATCCCGAAAATCCCGCTATTTCTTTGAATATGGCTCTATCGAATATAAAATGATAAATGGTTTCCTTGAAATGCCGGCTACAATACAAACGATAGATACAAATGAGTCCTACCTGAACTATGAACAATAAAGTTGCATACAGTTTTAATTTATCATAGCCACCAATAGATAAAAAATAAACAACTCCCAATTTTGCCGAGACTTCAAGAATGCTCATGTATGCCAAAACCGACATCTTCTCATGTGCAATGATGCTTGCATTATAAGGCACTTGCGTTAATGTGAAAACAGCTGTCAATATGGATATATGGAAAGTATAGACTGCCGCTCCCATTCGTTCTGCCGGTATCACCAACTTATGATGAAGAAACCATACTCCGAGCGTTTCTGCAACTATAACAACAAAGAGAGCTATTGCTATATGAATAGTCAATGTCGTAGAGAAAGTTCTCTTCAACTTTGCAAAATTACCTGTCCCAAGCTCGTAAGTCAAGAAACGGGATGAACCTGTACTGAGCGCACTATTGATAAAAGACAAAAAGCCTACAATTCCTCCTACGGACTGATAAATACCATAATCGTCAACTCCTAACGTTTGCAGTATCACACGCGAAGTATACAATGAAACTATCATTGTAAACATCATACGGAATACAGAAATGCAGTATTCTTTGCGATGGTTCTATTGTTTGATTTCTCCATCATCCTATTAAAGTCCTATCACTTGAGGAAATCTAAACAATGTTCTTTTTACTTTTCTAACAACTCTTAAGCCCAATATCATTACCCGAACATCCAAGCGGGCTTTATGTAAAGCAAAAAAATATTTTCGCTTATCCGAAGCATGCGCATTTCCGATATAATCAATAAAGTGTAAGTTTAAATCACTTGTATCAACTTTGTTTTTATTACACCATTTCAATATGATGCGGTCTGTATCACCTTCAAACTCCCAGTCTATTCCATACTGATAATGGTTATTTCTATAAGCATTATAAGTCTTTATAATGCCTTCTTTCAATGAGATAGTCTGCCGAAACAGAGGAACAACAGTTTTTATCTTATCATTACTATTTAAACTATCAATGGAACGGCCTCCCAATATTTCGCCGGCACGGCTCGGAAGTTCTTTGGCATAGAAATCGCTGGTAACATCTACTATCTTTACTTTTTTCCAGTCAATTCAGACAAAACATCAAGTACTTCATTAAAAGATGGAGTTTCATCACCGCAAATATTAAAAGCTTCATTATAAGCTTTAGGATTTCCTATTAACCCGACAACGCCTATTGCAAAGTCTTCAACACGCATCATATTACAACGATTAATTCCGCCATTCCATCGTATAATAGGTTTGCCATTCAATATACGTGCTATCAATGTCCAATGATAACCATATTGAGGAGAAATGCCATAAGGAATACGAGTATCATCATACGTTATGCATGGACGAATCACAGTATAGTTACAATCTGATTTAGCAGCCAATTTCATCAAAAGTTCTTCACTAGCCCATTTATTTACACTATATGACCACATAGAGAGAACTTTCGGAGAATCCTCATTGCAATAATTTGCTACAGAAGTATTATATACAGCGCAAGAAGAAATAAAAAATACTGTTTAGTATAGTATGAATAAAAATTAAAACTTTCTGCTATTTCTTTATCAGAATAACAAAGATAATCTATCACAGCATCAAATTTTCTATTACCCAATAAAGTACGAATTTTATTAAAATTATTTTTATCAGACTTTATCAATTCTACAGTATCCGGAATAAGTTTTTTTCTATGCCCTCTATTTATCATGACAACATTAATCCCCTGTCGCAATGCTTCATTACTTACGGATGCACTAAGAACACCTGTACCGCCAATCATCAATATATTCATAAAATCGATCTATTTAAAAATAGAATAAAAGCAATCCTCTCCAATAGCTTTCAGAAAAAAGAAAGAAAACCAAAATCATCTCTAATCTACGATAATATCTTTAAACTGGATAAAATCATATTGTCCCATTATCAACATGTACATTCTGTCCTGTTATACTGCAAGCCTTATCAGAAAGCAAAAATGCCACAGTTTCAGCAACGGATTTCACACTGGTCGCAGTTTTTAAATATGTACGTTTATAGATTCTATCTTTTTGATCTTCTGTTAAAGATGCACTCATGACTGTTTCCATAAATCCTGGCACTACTACATTTGAGCGAATCCCCAGTTGCCCCCATTCTCTTGCAGTATCTTTAGAAAAAGCTTCTAATGCACCCTTGCTTGATGCATACATTGCCAGTCCTTTGTATCCGGTGTGGGCACTGATAGATGAAATATGTATAATAGAACCTTTCTTTTTAGATAAAAGCATATTGCGAAGCACGTATTTCGTGATCATCATTGGAGTGAAGACATTCACATTATACATAGCTTTTAGTTTATCTATATTAAGGTTCGTTACTATATCATCATATGCCATGGCTGCATTATTTACATATCCATCCAACTGAATTTTGTTGGTAACATACTCCTTAAATACATTCTTATGAATATTCTCACAATCAGAAAGATCTATACTTTTAAAATATAAGTATCCGGAATATTCCGACTCCAGCTTTTTAAACTCATCTGTATAGCTTCTTGCCACGCCATATACCGTATTTCCTTCTGATAGCAGCACACGGCATATTTCTAAACCTACACCTCGCGAGCATCCCGTTACTAAATAATTCATTGTCTTTTCAATTTTCCAGTTCTTGTTAATGTCATAGCCTCTACAAACCTAAATCTGCGAGGTATTTTAAAGTCCTGCAAATTACTACGTAAGATTTTCTTTATATCTATTTCTGTTAATTCTATATTAGGTTCCAATTGAATATCGGCACATAATATATTGCCCAACACAGAATTTGCTTTACCGTACACTAAAACCTGCTGAATACCATCAATAGATAATAAGACATTCTCAACTTCTCCCGGATTTACTTTATAGCCACCTACGTTGATAAGTTCATTTTTACGGCTCTTGAATTTAAATAAACCCATTGATTTGTCGATCCATTCTATCAAATCTCCTGAATGATAATAATCACCTTCAAACTTAAAACTATCAGAACGGCCTAATAGTGACTTGTGAATAAGAAGTTCATCGTCTTCAACTCCAAATTTATCTCTGATAGCTTCCGGTATCTGGAAGCAATCACCTTTTGCCGCAAACAATGACCCAGCTTCTGTTGATGCATAAACGTTATTTATTTTTGCATTTGGAAAAACACAACGCATGGAGTCATAAAGACGCTCATCGGACTTCTCCCCTCCTAACGTAACTCGAATTACCGTATCATATTCCTTCTCAGAAGGGAGCAACAGCCTGTAAAAAGTAGGAGTTGCAGAAATATGAGTTATGTGATGATTGGATATACATCTGTAAACCTCATTGCGGCTCCTTCCGAATATATTTACTAATGTATTTTCATTTTCAAATGCCTGGAAGAATACTTGCAATCCTGCCATGTGAGTAGGAGCGTAAGCATAGCCCCATATTTGATTGGCATACCGTTCACCTGTTCTTACTGATCGAGTAAGAGATGAAATAGAATGGAGGACTTTCTTGGGCTGACCTGTTGTACCGGAAGTAAATATTGTTATCTCGGCCACCGATTTCTTTACCGCATTTATAACCTCTGGAATATCAGAGAAACTTGACGTATTTATAATTTGCGGTTGATTGACTAACGATTCATCTAAGTTTTCAATCTCTGAAGAATTTAAATCAGAGTCCAATAGTACCAATGACTGATTATTAGCCAACGCTTTAACCAGATTTACAAAATACAAAAACACATCGTGAACTTTGTAATATGGATAATAAAAACCATCCGTCTGTATAGCATCTAACAAATCTTGATAAGTATATACCTTATCATTATCAATCAAAAAAGGTTTCATTCTTTATCAAGTTTCGTATAGATTTCACCAACAGTACTAACTAATCCATCTTCGAAAATATCAATATCAAATTCGTCTTCAATATGAACTGTTAATTCTGCCAAATCAAAAGAAGTAAGTCCTAAATCATCTCTCAAACTACTTTCTTCAGAGATGGATTCCAAAGCCGGTAAATCTTTTGACAGTCTGATATCGTTGATAATAGTTAATATTTTTTCTTTCATTTCTCTACTTATTTATTGGTTGATAAAAATGTGTATTTGACAGATCTGCGGCCACGCTACCCCATGATAATCCAACTCCAAAACCACACATAATAACTTTATTCAAATTATATTCTGCCGGACACAAATCAGAAAAAAGCAATGGAATCGAAGCAGGTCCAGTATTGCCGAAATTACTTACGTTAGTAGGAGCAATATCCGCACTGATCTTGAGCTTCTTACGCACATAGTTTACCATAAAATCATTAGCTTGATGCAAGGCATAAAAGCCGACATCCGCTTTATTCCATTCCATGTATTCAATCAATGTATTGATATTTTTATGTACTTGTGATATTGCAAAATTGAATATGGCTATTCCATCCATAAACAGATCATTCTTGGTACGTCCATTATGATCTTCATCCCACTCTAACACTGATGTCTCTTCAGAACATGGCAAACGAAATCCTCCTGCCGGAACTATGAGTCTATCAGCACCACTACCATCAGACTGTATGTGAAACCCGATGAGATCACTTCCTTTGGATACAAAAGTAGAAGTACCACAATCTCCAAAAACCATACGGAGTGATTTGTCATTGGGATTAATCATCCTGGATGTAGTATCACCGGAAAGCACGAGCACATTCTTACATGCTCCACTACTTACCCATAGGGATGCTTGAAACAGACCATAAATATAACCTGAACAACCATAATGAATGTCAATACAAACGGTATCTTTAGACAACATCAATTTTTCTTGTAATAATATTGAAGTTGCTGGAAGAATATAATCCGGTGTCTGAGAAACGAACACTAAACCATCAATTTCTTCTCTATCAATACCTTCTTGTTCAAATAATGCCTCTGCTGCCTTTTGACACATGTCTGCTGACGTCATGTCTTTATTTGCAATTCTGGCTCGGTTGACACCTGTTGCCTTCATGATTGTATTCACCTCAGATTCACCATAAAGACTGCCAAGGGATAACATTTCCAAACTATTAGAAGGAAGCCATGAATTCACGACTTTTATTTGAACGTTCTTTAATATCGTCTTCATTATTAATTATTGCAGTGTAAATCCTCCATCAATGACTATACCTGTACCAGTGACAAAAGAAGATGCATCTGATAGCAAATAAATTATGCCATAAGATACTTCGTTTGGATTTCCAAATCTCTTCATCGGATACTTTGAAGCTTCAATTCTCAATTCCTCTTCACCTATCTTTCCTCCATCAAGTATGCTGGTATTTATCATTCCAGGGCACACCTCATTGACCCTAATACCCTTTACGGCTAAATCCAAAGCCGCATTTTTCACAAAACCATGAATTGCTCCTTTAGATGTACTATATAGGACATTGCCGCCAACGGCAACACACGTACCACTAATACTACACGTGAAAACAATGCTGCCTCCACATGAAATTTTCTTTTTTTTCAATATTTTCTGCGTCAAAAGTATTGGTGCTATCGTATTTATACTCAAAACCCTTTCTATATTTTCTCGCTTCACAAATTGTGTAAGTATAGTTTCAGTTAGCCCAGCATTATTTACTAATCCGTTTAGGTTAGGTAATTGTTCTACTAATTCATCAATCTGTGTATCATCAGATAAATCCGCTACAATACTCTGATGGCCTTCACCTTCCAACATCAGAAAGGTTTCTTTTAAACGTTCAGCATTCCTTCCTGTTATTATGAGTTTCGCACCTAATTTAGAACATTCTATAGCAGTGGAACGCCCTATTCCCGATGACGCTCCTGTGACTAAAATAGTTTTAGACTCTAATGTAAATGGATTATACATTTTTTCTTGTTTTGACAAGTTCAAATAAATCCGCAATCGTTTCTGCACTTCTGATATCTTTTGCTGATATCTCTACTCCATACTCATCATCTATCATACCAATAATCATCAATGCCGCCATAGACGTCCATACGTCCATCTCTTTAAAATATGTTTCACCGTTGATTGTAGAAACATCCAAATTGTCAAATTGCTCAACAAACTGAGAAATAAAATCTTTCAATTCCATATTCTTTTCCTTTTATTATTTAGTATTTCCAGAGAACATCTTCGTCAACAACTTTCGAAGGATTGCCGGACACCATTGTATTTGGTGGAATATTAGAAGTAACGAATGCTTTGGCTCCCACTATTGCCCCATCTCCTATATTTACTCCTAACATAATGGTACAACCCTCACACAACCAAACCTTCTCTCCTATTACAACAGGACGGGTATTTTTGTATCCCGTACGATTTATATAATGGTCTCCATTATTGTCTCTAATCAAAACATTACGTCCCATCATTGTGCCTTTTCCTATTTCTATTTTTTCACCACAAATGACAGTAGCGCCAATATTGCTACCTCCCTCTCCTTTGTATATCAGACGCGCGTCATGAAAAACTTCAATATCTGCACCATACATTATATTTGTATTTGATCCAAGTTCCAAAACGCCCCCTTTTTCTATCAGCAATCTTGTCTCTAATTTGGATTTTTTATCTCGCTTTGTACCAATATAAGATATACCTTTCTTTGTTATTTTACCACCTTTTTCCAGTTGAATAACAACATGAGATGCAGGTATCAATACATTTCCATGGATTATCTCATTAAATGTATTGTATTTAAAAAATTGATATATGGCCTTTGGAGAATGATTTGTTCCTCGCCACACAGCAAATAGATATTTGATGTATTTTTTTATAATAAACTTCTTACTCTTAGGAGTTGATAATATGTATTTGTCAGCAATCTGAGTAAATGTCATATTATCTAAATCCTTAAAAAATTGCTCTCTATTTACTTTGGGTTTATCTAATGATTTTGTTAGTGCAAGATTACCCTTTTCAATCGTTTCAAAAGATACTTGGGAGGTATTTATCCTTATCTTTACTTTCTCAAAGAACGATGCCCCTTTTTGAGAATTAACCATAACTAAGGACAACCCCAAATTTTTATCCATCACCTTTTTAACATTTTCTACTCCCCAAAAATCCGCAAGTGTAATATCCGCTATGCGTGGATATCCCTTAAATTTACATTCATAGCAAGAAGGACGACAAAAAACTCCAGTCTGTAAATATCCTTTTGTGTAGTTATTTGAATTTTTAGGCTCGTAATAAGCCTTTCCATTTGCCAAAATCACTTTTTGAGTCAAATTTCTCCATCCATATTCCTTGGATTTGGCCTTGCAATATACAACTGGAGAACCATACCTTTCTTCAAAAGTATCAAGGTATTTCCGCCAAACTTTAGGCGAGTTTATACCTCTGCATACAAAATCCACAATAATTAGGTTTTCGTAGTCTTTACGCAAAAAGGATCTTAATGCAGCCATTTGACATGGAGAGCCACAAACTAATACATTTTCTCCATTTTTTAGCAAATCACGGAGCTGTTTATAAAATCTACTAAAATTGCTTTGCAAATATTTAGAACTTCGAAGTTTTATTAAATCTTTCTTATTAGGTGATATATACTGTCTTACAGAAAAATCTTCATTAAAAATTGCACCACCAACATATCCCTTTTCACGATACATTATATCAGCCAAAGCTGAAAACAATCCGCCTGAAGTACTGTCAAATACGACTTCGATATCCTTATGTTCAGCCACATAGCAGATCGACTGCTTTAAATCATTCTTTTTCAGTTTGCCAATATTAATAATTGGACAAACTTTCTCACACAATCCACAATTGTTGCACTTGTTCTTATCTACCTCCGGATACCAAAATCCTTCAATATCCGTTTTGAAAGTAATTGCCCCATGAGCACACACGTCACCACAGGCGTTGCAACCGCAACACATTGTTTTATCTGTAATATCAATCATATGAATGGGAATACCTAATGAGAATATAAAATTCTGGCCAACTCACTCTTCAGGTAAGCCAGCACATATATCAACTGTAATAAATGATGCTTTAACCGTTCTTTCATTGTATATAATACCGGACTTATGCATTCGTTCAACGACCAGTCCAACTCAACCAATGGATAAGAAACATTGTCATAGTCCTCAGCCTCTATCTTCGGCTTGTCCAAAAGATAAGTATATCCCAATCGAAATCAGCACGTACATCGCCTCAAGCCTATGAACCATACAGAAAGGCTCGTTCTCCCGTTGAAAGAACACACTGTAATACACCCCTTATAGAATGTAATATGTCAACCTTTACCGAATTCATAACATCTCAAGTTTGTCCTATGTAAAGATAGTTTCTTATCCCTATAGTATATTAAAAAAGTGAAGCCGCGTGCCAAACCGGATTATCCCTCAAGATCCTCCCAGAAATAAGGATTCTCCTCAATATTTCTCAATTCTTCTACCACCTCCTTCTGTTCTTCAGTCAACCGGAAAGTACCCCAGCTATCAATAATAGAATGAGCCTCTTTAGCCAGTTCCTCTTCATAAACCTCACCATAGCAATAAGTCAGTAGGCGAACTTTCAGTAAAGAAGCGGGAATTAGTGGGAGAATGTTAAAACTACGATCCAGCACCTTCTGAATATATTCCTGTTTATGCCCATTATCGTACATAGTGGCATTGAAAGCCACTAAAAGCCCCAGACAAAGTTCGGCTTCAGCTTCAGGAGTAGAACCATGCTTTCCATACGAGTTCAGGGCCGATTCATAAACATCACGATTCAGACGGGTGAAATCATCGACATAAATCGGACGGTCATCCTGCCCCAGAGTGAGAAGACTGTGAGCCAGGGAAAATAAGGATGAAACTTGATCACTCATATATTTAATTAAGATTTATAATTTATGATTTATAACACTGAAATCAGTCAGTTATAGGCTCTACCAGCGAAGAGTGAATAAAGGTTGTGGCAACAGCCATGACCCCTTCAATATTCACAACTACACGACGGTCGTGACGAATACGAACGAACTCACCCACAGCTCCTTCGAAAACACCGCCTATAACGCGCACTTTCTGACCTTTTATCAGTTGAAGTTCAGCTGGTTCCACATAAACAATCGACTCCTCATAGGTGCCGGCAACAAGAATAAAACTACGCATCTGACTGTCGGGAATAACAATAGGAAGATGTTGCTCGCGATCCATAATATAGCGCATGGGGATATTCATACCGGCTTTATCTTTTAAAGCATCAATACGCTTACGGGTAGAGCGGATGAAAACAAGATTGTGCACAGCAGGAACAAGCCTACGAATGCGACGTCCCTTTTTCACGATATAATCGCGACGCATGGGTATGAAATTCTCAATCTTTTCCTCGTCGAGAAAAGCTTTCAAAGCTAACTCACGGCTATAAGTGACTCGCACTGCAAACCAGTGAAGATGTGGAGAATGTGAAGTGATGTTCACGTCAGAATATTCTTTGGGGACACCGGAGTAGTGAAATACTTACCGATTAATTTATGTAATGCAGTTATTTTTAAGAAGTTATATTGCATCCATATTATTTCAAAGCGTTCCGCCATCACGGTCAAAAAGCAGTGAAACAGTTATGTGAAAAAGCTATTAACGAAGAGATTAAGGGAACTAAAATGTCTTTTAATCGTTCGTTTAATGTGCACCATTTTGAGCACAAAAAACAGATACCAGAAACTATAAAAAGGAGAAGATATTAAATATGTTAATAATCAATGATATGTTTTTGATTATCAATAACATGCCAACATAAATATCTTTTTAAATAAATATTTTTATTAAACACCTTGTTCATCTCAAAAATACCCTTTATCTTTGTGCACATTAAACGAACGTTTTTTATTCACCCTCCATTTAAAGTCAGAAATCATTACTAATCAACTACTTACAGCATATAAAACAGTTCATTCCATTCAGTCAATATCATTCTTGAATAAGAATTGGTAAGTATTCAAATATGACTTTTATTACAGCTATAAATTTATTCCACTGATTTGCAATAATAAAAAGGCTATTTCGCTGTATTCTAAAAAAAGTCTATACTTTTGTAAGCAGGTATCAAGAATTAGATAATATGACAAAATTAAAAGTTCAAAATACAGAGATAACGATTCTGACCAACAATGAACAGGACTATATATCTCTTACAGACATGGCTCGTAGCCAAATGCAAGAACACATTATATTTAGATGGCTCAGTCTCAAAAGCACGCTTGAATATATAGGTGAATGGGAAATGCTATACAATCCCAATTTTAATTGTACCGAATTCGGTACAATTAAAAATATGGCAGGCAGCAATAACTTCGTTTTATCCGTCAAGACATGGATAGAACGTACAGGAGCTATTGGCATCATTTCTAAAGCAGGGAGATATGGTGGCACTTATGCACACCGAGACATTGCCTATCACTTTGGAATGTGGATTAGTCCCCGTTTTCAACTGTTATTGGTTAAGGAGTATCAGCGGCTAAAAACTGAAGAACAAGCCCAACTAGGTTGGAATGCCAAACGTGAACTCTCTAAAATCAACTATCGCATACATACCGATGCCATCAAACAGAATTTAATTCCTGCCGAAGTGACTGCCAAACAGGCAAGTATCATTTATGCCGATGAAGCCGATACACTGAATGTAGCTATGTTTGGTATGACTGCCAAGATGTGGCGAAAGCAACATCCCGACCTCAAAGGGAATATTCGCGACTATGCTTCCATCAACGAATTGATTTGCCTCTCGAATATGGAA
>Ga0192241_10586_pt1 | contig 15478 bp, 13 predicted proteins | sample Koala_Koa27_I3_FD_131239 | JGI IMG/M metagenome (GOLD analysis project Ga0192241, IMG submission 131239) | Enriched cells from koala feces incubated with labeled cellulose particles, San Francisco Zoo, California, United States - Koala_Koa2-7_I3 ... | reverse complement strand
CACCATAGGTAAATTCAGATTCCGTGTCAAAGAACAGACGTTCTACTCTCCGCGCCTGCCGGACGGATTCGACGGATACCGCATCGCGCTGCTGACGGATATACATATCGGCAGCTTTGCCGGTAACCTGCCCGCTGTGGAACGGATGGTGGATCTGATCAACGCGCAACAGGCAGATCTGATGGTATTTGCCGGCGATCTGGTCAATCACCGGGCTACGGAACTGAATGGCTTCCAACCGGTACTGGCTACCCTGCACGCGCGGGACGGGATCTATTCGGTGATGGGAAATCATGACTACGGTCCTTATTATAAGTGGAACAGTCTGGAAGAACAGGCAGAGAATATCTTCGACCTGCAACAACGGGAAGCGGATATGGGATGGACCATGCTCAACAATAGTCACGTGATCCTGCATCACAACAACGATAGTATTGCCCTGATCGGTGTAGAAAATGAAGGAGAACCTCCTTTTTCCCAACATGCCGATCTGCCTAAGGCCATGGAGGGTACGCAAGGGCTGTTCCGCATCCTGATCAGTCACAATCCTATCCACTGGCGCAGTGAAGTGTTGCCCGATTCCGATATTGACCTCATGCTGGCCGGACATACACACGCCATGCAACTGGCCTGGGGCCATCATTCTTTCTCTTCTCTCTTCTACCCGGAGTGGGGAGGATTGTATATGGAAGGTGAACGCGGATTGTATGTGAGCGTAGGTCTGGGATTTGTAGGACTGCCCTTCCGCTTCGGCGCCTGGCCGGAGGTGACGGTGATTACGCTGAGGAAAAAATGAAGGGATTTACTGATTTACGATGTATGGATGTACGAGGTACGAGGTGAACAGACAAATACCTTGGTGTAGTCATCCACTGTAGAGACGCACGGCGTGCGTCTCCGCGGTATATGTCCAATCCAGGAATGTGCGTCTCCGCAGTGTACGTATCCGTTGAAGTTCTTTATATTTTATATATTATGCCCATCCTGTGTAACGTATCCTTACGAACCACATATATTTCCACCCGGCATACGATTGTATGCGGTACATATTCCCATTCGGCACGCGGAGACGCACGCCGTGCGTCTCTACAAGAGGATGCCTACATCGGGTTAATTGTATTTCCAATCGTAAATCGTCAATCGTCCCATCGTCAATCATTTGATTCTGATCCGGCTTTTCCCATTGACCGCTTTGTGAAGCTGTATCTGTACGGCAATGCGTTCGCTCATCTCCTGTACATGGGAGATCACCCCGATCTTACGTCCCTGCATCTGCAACTGCTCCAGAGCCTCCATTGCCGTGCGCAGACTATCGGCATCCAGCGATCCGAAGCCTTCATCGATAAACAGGGACTCTACCTTCAGGTTGTTGCTCGACAAGGAAGAGAGCCCCAGGGCCAATGCCAGTGAAATAAGGAAAGACTCTCCGCCGGAGAGCGAATAGACTGTACGCACTTCGTCACACATATCGCCGTCAATCACTTGCAGGGCTAAGGTGCCCGGTACCTGCTGCAACCGGTAGCGACGGGACAGGTAGCTAAGATGCTTGTTGGCATGCAGCAACAGGATATTCAACGTATAGCTCTGGGCAATGATCTTGAATTTATGACCTTCGGCACTACCAAACAGGGTATTCAGTTTTTTCCACTTTTCCGCTGTCTGCTCCTTCTGCTGGAGTTGAACCTCGGCCTGTTTCATCTTCGCCGCGTTTTGCTCTTGTTGCAGTAACCGGGCATCCGTGACAGACAACGCGCGCTCCGTATCTGTGAGAAGTGTTTCCTGCTCCCGGATAGCCGCCGGCAAAGCGGAAGGTACCCCGGCGCTGTGGCAACGACGGTCCAGTTCCTGCACAGAGACCTCTATCTGGCGCAGTTCTCCCTGAAGGCCCGACAGTTTTTCCCGGATTATTTCCCTGTCCCTCTTCATCGCCTCCCACATCTCATTCAACTGAGCCTCATGCTTCCGGATAGCCGTTTCGGCTTCGTCGGCAGTCTTCCCTTTCAGGAGTGCGGCACGCTGGCCAGCCAGTTTCTCTAACTCCTCCGTAGCCCGTACCAGACGTTCCCTGATGGTTTCCTCGTGGGCAATGGTAAGGAAAAGTCGTTCCCGGTCCGTCTCTACCTGCTGCATGAGCAACTGACATTGAGAGATACCCTGTTGTAGTCGTTCGCAGACAGCACGCAATTGCTTTACCTCCGTGTCCTGTTGTTTCCACTCCTGATACAGCTGCTGATAGGCTCTGAGTTGCGTGACAATCTGTTCCAGTTCGCCACTGGCCTGCGCAAGCAACCGGTCGTAATACTCGGTAGCGCGTTCCTCCTCCCGGGCAGGAGTCAACCGCCGCGCCTCCTCTTGTCTTTCGGAAAGCTGAACAGCCGCTTGTCTGAGCTGTTCACCCAGGTTCAGTCTATTCTGTCTGAAAGCGACTACCTTCTCCTGAGCCTGGCGGTGCTCCTCCACCGCCTGTTTGTATTCCGTCTCTATCTGTCCGAAGATCAGTTCAACCTGCTTTTCACCGCTCCGGTAGGGGTGGGTGGTACTGCCACATACCGGACAGGCTTCTTCCTGACGAAGATTGCCCCGCAACGCCTGTACATTCTCACTGATCGACAGGCGGGCATTGTCATAGATACGCTGCACAGCCTGCAGGCGCGCGACCTGTGTCTGATGCAAACGTTCGGCTTCTCCGGATTCTTTCTCCACTCCGGCCAGCCGCTGCCGCAACTCCGTATGCCCGGCAATGATGCGCTTCACCTCCTCCTCGGCACGCAGCCATTGCAGGGTCTGCTGACGGCCTGCCTGCAAGCGATGCAACTCCCGGTTCCAACGGGTCTGCTCCTCTCCCAACTGTTGAATATCCCAGGCATTCAGCCGCTCCAGTTGCTGTTCGTTGCGTTGAAGCAGGTACCCGAGCAACACCTGGTATCTGCGGCACAATTCCTCCAGCTGCGTCAACTGCTGTGCCACAGGCGCATTTTCCGGAAGCGGTGTGAGATCCGGCACCTTCTCTACAGTTACGGGCAGATCGAACAGAGAAGCCATACTATCGGTGTGTTGCTCAGCCTCCTTTTGGCAGGCTTCATACTTAGTCAGCCAGCCCTCTTCCCGGCAGTTAGTCAAAGAACAGACATACTGCAACGCCTGTTGTTTCTTTCCGGCAAGCAGCTTTTCCTGTTCCTGTTTCTGTTTGTTAACCTCTTCCCAGGAACGCAAGGCCTCCGTATGGTTTTTCTTCAGTTCACCCAGACGCACGTCTAATTCACGGGCCTTGCGCAGGTCCGGTTCCAGGGCCGCGCACTGCTCCCGGAAACGTTGCATACCCTGTTCATGCACCTGTAATTGCTCCTGTATGTTCCGCAAACGCTCCTGCTCCTGTTCCTCGTCTCTCTTCCGTAAGGCCCTTATCTCCGTCTGCTCTTTCAGCAAACGAAGGTCTTTCAGATGTTCTTTCCACCCCTCCAGCACACGGCGTATCTCCGCACATTTTTTCTTCCCTATCTCCTGCTCCTGCCTGAGCCGGGTGATCTCCTCTTCGGGCCATACCTCCATCTGTCGAAGACCCTCTCTGAGATGCTTCCACTCTTCATCGGCCACCTTACTGCGCTGATAGATCTCCCGGGAGATGGCCGAGTAGATCTCCGTACCCGTCAGCTTCTCCAGCAATTCGGCTTTGGCCGACTCACGCGACTTGAGAAAAGTGGCAAAATCGTTTTGTGCCAGCAATACCGTGCGGGTAAATTGTTCATAGGTAAGCCCCGTCAGGCGGGTGAGCTGCGCGAGCAACTCGGTTTTTGTACCCTGCAATTCAGTCTCTGTCTCCAGGTTGATCACTTTTAACTCCTGTGGTCGCAATGAACCAGTGGGTTTGCTACGCGAACGACGCACCATCCAGCGCGAACGGTGCCTCTCTCCCGTTACTCCCTGAAAATCGACTTCGGCATATCCTTCTCCTGTGCCCCTGCGCAGGATATTCTTTACATCGGATTGGTTGATCTGGTTGTCTCCCACATCCCTGAGCATCAGATTTTCCCCGCCAGTGGCAAAACGTGGAGCACGGTCGTACAGCGCCAGACAAAGAGCATCCAGCAGTGTAGACTTCCCCGCGCCTGTAGCACCGGATATGGCAAAGATGCCCGCGGAGTGAAGGGGCTCGGCAGTGAAGTCAATCTCAAACTCTCCTTCGATGGAGGCTAAGTTTTTGAGTCGGATGGCAAGTATCTTCATGAAGTAGTTTTTCGGAGGATAAGGATGGGTTTATATAAGGTTGCATAAAGCAGGCTCCGCTACCGGGAAGCAGCCGGACCGGCAGCCATGACGGCAGAGCAAACTTCCTGAAACAGGTGGGTCAATTCTTCGGGCATATCGCCGTTGTAGCTTCTCTCAAAAGCCAGCCGGGCAATCTCCAGGGGCGACATCTGCTGCAACCCCATGCTGATGGTCTGCTCCTCCTGCATCTCCTGACGCACCGTATGATGATACATCGGTACGATACGTGCCAGACGTACATTCTTATCCGCCACTGCCTCTTCGATACGCTGTTTGAGCATCGGCTCAGGCTCACTGAGCAGGATTTTCACCTCTAAATAGGGTGCCGGATCGGGTTGTATCTCCAATGCGTGAAGCTGGGCCAGCACCTCTCCGGGAACCTCGGCTTTTCCGGAAGGAATACTCAGCAGTCCTACCAGTGGCAGATACTCTTTCTGCTCTATAGAGAGCAGTTCGCCCCGGTCAATAGTAACCAATACAGCACCGTGACGGTAGTTGCGCTCTGCAAATGACATAGGCAGGGGACTTCCCGCGTAGCGGATATTCTCGCGCCCGGATACCCGTTGCGACTTGTGGATATGTCCCAGGGCCATGTATACAATGGACGGGGGAAATGCTTCCGGAGAGACGCATTCAAGTCCTCCGATCACAGTACGCTCGCTATGGTCTTTCTCAGCGATTTCCGACCCGGTAGCCTGCAGATGCCCCAGAGCGATAATGGCCTGACCGGGTTGTTTGCACCGGATGGCCCGCTGGAGTATCTGGTTATACAACGCCTTTACCCCCGCGGCATAGGGATTGCCCGCTGTGTCTACTGCCGGATAGTCGCCCTGCCGTAGGAAAGGGACCGCCAGACAAAGTACTTCTGCTTCTCCCTGACTGTTGCAAAGTTCTACAATCATATCTTCGTAGTCGATCTCTCCCTCTTTCTTACGCACTACTCCTTTGATCGCCGTACGCATCTCCTGCAACAGAGGAAGCGGGGCCTCCAGGCGGGCAGCGGAATCGTGATTGCCGGCAATCACCACCAATTGCAGGGTAGGATTTTCCCGGGTGACACGACTGATGAACCGGTAGAACATCCGCTGTGCGGCAGCAGACGGGTTGGAGACATCATAGACATCCCCAGCAACCACCAGTACATCTACCTGTTCCGACCGGAGGCATCCGGCCAGCCAGTCGAGAAAGTGCTCGTGCTCCTCTGTGCGTTCGTAACCAAAAAAAGTTTGTCCCAGGTGCCAGTCTGAAGTATGTAAGATCCGGATCATAGGTATATGTTATGCTAAGAATATAAAATGCGCCTCAGCATAGCTGAAGTAAACTTCGCTCTGCGTTCGGCTTTCACTATATTTAAATAATATAGGATGCGCCTCAGCATAGCTGAAGTAAACTTCGCTCTGCGTTCGGCTTTCACTATATTTGGAACAAAGTTAATAATTATTTATGGCAGGCATATTATTTTCATTATTTTTGCGATAGGTTTTATCGGCTCTTCCGCAGGCGCGGAATGAAAAACACCGGACAGCAAAAAGACTCTGCGAGTGTGTAACTCATGGATAGGCAAACGACAAGGCTCAACACGCTAACAAGGGAAATTTGCATCAAACAAGACACATACCAACAAATAACGGAACAGGAACCCTATCACACTCAGATCTTATGAAAATACTTTATTATATCTATCAGATCTTTATCGCATTGCCCATATTACTGGTGCTGACTCTCCTGACAGCCCTGGTCACTATCCTCGGCTCTTTGCTGGGTGGTGCTCATTTCTGGGGATATTATCCGGGAAAGATCTGGTCACAACTGATCTGTATCCTCTTGCTGATCCCGGTAGAAGTGCACGGTCGTGAGAAGGTGTGCAGGAAAACATCGTATGTATTCGTACCCAATCATCAGGGGGCATTCGATATTTTTCTGATATATGGCTATCTGGGTCGCAACTTCAAATGGATGATGAAAAAGAGCCTGTGCCATATCCCGTTTGTAGGCAAAGCCTGCGAAAGCGCCGGACATATTTTTGTAGACCGTTCGGGCCCGAAAAAAGTATTGCAGACCATCAGGCAGGCTAAAGAATCTCTGACAGACGGGGTCTCATTGGTCGTCTTTCCCGAAGGGGCACGTACGTTTACCGGACATATGGGATACTTCAAGAAAGGAGCTTTCCAGCTGGCTGATGATCTGCAACTGGCGGTGGTACCGGTGACGATAGACGGTTCGTTCGAGATACTTCCCCGTACCGGCAAATGGATACACCGGCACCGGATGATCCTGACGATACACGATCCCATTCCTCCCCAGGGAAAAGGTATGGAAAATATAAAAGCAACCCTGGCAGAGGCCTATCAGGTAGTGGAAAGCGCGCTACCGGAAGAGTACAAAGGAATGGTGAAGAACCCGGACCAATAGATTTACGATATACTGATGTACAATGTACGATTTATATTACACATATTCTAATGTCCAATCCACTGTAGAGACGCACGGCGTGCGTCTCAGCATGCCGAGTGGAAATAGGAACCGGATCAGAATATGTGCCGGATGGAGTTTTATGTCGGATATATATTAGGAATATACACCCAACAGGATGGGCATAATACATAGAACAGGAAATATATACATCACGGAGATACACGCTTCCGGGTTGGACGTACACCGCGGAGACGCACGCCGTGCGTCTCCTACAAGCGGATGACTACATCAAGTTTATTGTAATTTAAATCGTACATCGTACATCAGTACATCGTAAATCTCTTAATATACCAGCTTCACATTATCCACCCAGAACGAATTGCCGGGCGAACCGATATACGCTCCTCCGTGACTGGAGGCAAACTGTATAAAAAGATGGGTAGGCTCTTCGTCCTCATCGGCCCAATCGACTTCCTGGATGGGTACGCTGTTGCCTTTGCTGTTGATAGCATAGCGCTCCTCATCCTGGATACGCATATAACCGGGCTGATAGGAAGGATGTCCGGTGATGTCTCCGTACAGGATCTCATAGGTAGCATCGTTCGTCCAATCGGTAGACTGTGAATAGCGTACCATCAGGGTACCTACCCGCTTGGCATAGATATTTCCTTTCGCATCTTCCCAATGTTTCTGAAGCAAGACAGTAACACAGGGCAGATCTTTTCCTTCTATGGTAGTTGTCTTACCAAATCCGGTAGAACGGATCCGGTTCTCCTCTCCGGACATCTGTACCTTATAGTCGAACCGGATGGCGTTAGGCTTTCTGGTAAAAGGAATACCGGAGTTGAGCATCTTCTGCGGGTTCTTGGTACCCCGGATGGGTTCGATCATCGTACCCAGGAAGATAGATCCGGCAGCCAGTACCGTAATATCTACCAGGCCCAGAACCTTCACACTTTCCATGCGGGTGTCCATACGCGCGCAGAAGCCACTTCCCCTGGCTTCCGGAAACACAGACGTATTGGTCTTGACCACTCCGGATACTTTGGCAAGCACATTGGAAGTAGCCCAGGGAGATCCTCCCTGATTGACGTAAGGTTCGGCACCGGTGATGGTCCTGGTAGGCCCGATGGCATATACCTGCTTGGTATTGCCACCGATTACGGCAGACTCCTTGATCTCACGGGTGATCCACTGATCCATATCTCCGTAAGAGATGAGTTCTACCTTTTCCTGCGCAAAGGCAGCAAAAGAACAAACCAGACCTGTGATAAGTAGATAATTACGACGATTTATCCTTGGATTCATAGCAAATGATTGTTTCTGTATTACAACTGATAATCCCAATCCCTGAGCGCAAAGTCCCAGTTTTCCTGTACCAGCCTGACGGTGCGCTCGTCGTACTGGTATTTATTCTTCTTATATCCTTTCTTACCTCCTACATACTTCTCTATGTCAGCACGGGCATCGTTGAACCCGGGAATATCCAGTGTACGGTAGATATGCCCGGTCATTCCCATGGCATCCGCTTCGAAATCTTCGAACTTCACATCGATCAGATTTCCCTCGGGAACAAACTGCTTATCGGCCTTGTACTTGTGATACAGTTTGGTATAGATAGAAAGAATATTCTGTTCCATCTCTTCTACAGTGATGTCCTGTAGTTTCAGAGGCTGTATGGTATTGGTAAAGAAGCTACGGGTAGACTCAAATACCGTATACGGATTGCGCATCAGATAGATGAACTTCGCATTGGGAAACATCTTTACCAGCTCCTTCACCCGGCCGGTATGCGGAGGGTTTTTGCTCAGGAACTGTGTCCCTTTGGTATTCCAGAGAGAGATCTTGATGAGTTTCAGGAAAGTCTCCCGGAAAACCTGCAATTCCTCTTCCGTGATATCATCGAAGAGCAGGTATTTATCCGCGTATTCCTGCTGTTTGCGGGGCAGGAACCAGAAATTATAATAGGTACAAGGCCCCATATTGGTGAGCGCAAACTCCTCTTCCTGCGGCAGGTCTACGGCCAGCTCCATATTATCCGTCGGGCGTTTGTCCGGCATCAGCCAGCTCATGTTCTTCTTGAAGAACGGCTGTCCCCACATCATCAGGTGCGGGAAAACGGTCTGATAAGTGGTGTTGTAGCCAAAATGTTTGTCGCAGGAGAACACATTATGTACAAACGTAGTCCCACTGCGCCAATGGCCCAGGATGAACACCGGATCGTGTTCCAGCGGCTTGTCGGCCAGCAGTTTCCGGTAGCGGCTGTCCTGCAAAGGCTTCAAGGTGGAAAGCAGGCGGCATACTGCTTTGGTCAGACGGTACTTGCCCCGGTAGGCCGGATCGATCTCCTGCCCTTTCGTAATATCCCGGAAGGTTTGCCAGTCGGCACCTACCAGCGTATTGATTGGTAATTTGTTGAATTCGAGTAACCCCATATTTCAATATACTCAGCGTGGTGTTTTGTCTATATACTTTATATTATTTCTCTATCTTCACGGCAATGCCCTGACGGGACAGTTCGTTCACAACCTTATCTACTACCTCATACGATTCTTCGGCAATACCCAGTTGCGGCAGATTCAGGACAGGGATGTCTTCATTGTTGCGCATGTCTCCTGCTTCCACCCGATCTATGATCATACCTACGGCGCAGGTATTGTGTGTGATGGGATCGATAAGAACAAACGAACCGGTTGCTTTGTTGCGGCGATAAGGATCGAAAAACAGCTCCTTAGCCGTAGTAAATACCACCCGGCCAATCTCATTGAGTGTGAGCAAAGGCACCTGTGAATGCTCCATGGTATTCACATTTACCTTGTACCTGACAGCATCGATGCGGGTACGGCTCAGGTTGGTGGTCTGTTTGATGAAATAGGATTTGGAAGGATCCATCGCCTCTTCGTCCATCCACACCAGCATCGCTTCGAAGTTGCGATCGCTCAGCGGAAGATTGTCCGGATATACGAGCATCTCGCCACGCGATACATCGATCTCATCTTCCAGCGTCAGTGTAACTGCCTGCGGCGGGAAAGCCTCGTCCAGCTCTCCGTCGTACGTGACAATGCTTTTGATACGTGACGTCTTTCCCGAAGGAAGAGCCATCACTTCCGCTCCTTTGCGTACAATGCCGGAAGCTACCTTACCCGAGAATCCGCGGAAATTGAGATTGGGCCGAAGCACATACTGCACCGGGAAACGGAAATCATCGAAATTGTTGTCGCGGTCGATAGGCACGGTTTCCAGATAATCCAGCAACGATGGGCCGTCGTACCAGGGAGTACGGTCGGAAAGTCCCACCACATTGTCTCCGTCCAGCGCGGAGAGAGGGAAGCAGCGTACGTCCGGGATATCCAGTCCGGCGATAAACTCCTTGTAAGTATCCACGATCTCCCGGAAACGCTCTTCAGAAAAGTCTACCAGGTCCATCTTGTTCACTGCCAGCACCACATGCTTAATTCCTAATAAGGAAACTAAGAAAGTGTGCCGGCGGGTCTGGGTGATCACACCTGTGCGGGCATCTACCAGAATGATGGCCAGGTTGGCGGTAGACCCGCCGGTGATCATGTTGCGGGTATACTGTTCGTGCCCCGGAGTATCGGCGATGATAAACTTGCGGTTGTTGGTAGAGAAATAGCGATAGGCCACGTCGATGGTGATGCCCTGTTCGCGCTCGGCTTTCAAGCCATCGAGCAGTAAGGCATAGTCGATCTTCTCTCCGGCATTCCCCATGCGTTTGCTGTCACGCTCCAACGCGTCCAGCTGGTCTTCATAGATCTTCTTGCTGTCGAAAAGCAGGCGGCCGATCAGTGTCGACTTTCCATCATCTACCGAACCGGCGGTGAGCAAACGGAGCAGATCCTTCTCTTCGTCTTTGTCTAAGAAGGCTTTTATATCTAATTTATTTGTCATGTCTGTAACGTTTTTACTAACTATTCTGTGGAAAATCCGAACAGTTATTTAGAAATAACCCTCTCTTTTCTTCTGTTCCATACTTCCTTCCTGATCGAAATCGATTACACGGGTGGTACGTTCGCTCTTGGTGGTGATCATCATCTCCTCCACGATCTTCTCTATGGTATCCGCTTCGCTCTCAATGGCTCCGGTGAGCGGCCAGCAACCCAGCGTACGGAAACGCACCATCTTCATCCTGATCTTCTGGCGGTACTCTTCCGGCAAGCGGTCGTCATCGGCCATGATGAGGTTGCCGTCCATATTGATCACCGGACGCTCTTTGGCAAAGTAGAGCGGAACGATAGGGATGTTCTCCAAACAGATGTATTGCCAGATATCCAGTTCGGTCCAGTTGCTCAGCGGGAACACACGGATACTCTCTCCTTTGTGTACCCGGGCATTGTAGATGTCCCACAATTCCGGACGCTGGTTCTTGGGGTCCCACTGATGGAATTTGTCACGGAACGAGAAGATCCGCTCCTTGGCGCGGGACTTCTCTTCGTCGCGGCGGGCACCGCCAAAGGCGGCATCAAACTTATGTTTGTCCAGCGCCTGCAACAAGGCCTGGGTCTTCATCAGGTCTGTATGTACCTTGCTGCCGTGGGAGAAGGGACCTACCCCGGCCTCAAACGCCTCTACATTGCTCTCCACGATCAGGTTCCAGCCATGCTCCCGGGTATAAGATTCACGGAAGTCGATCATCTCTCTGAACTTCCATTTAGAATTAATATGCATCAGGGGGAAAGGTACTTTTCCGGGATAAAAGGCTTTCTCGGCGAGGCGTACCATCACCGATGAATCTTTTCCGATGCTGTAGAGCATCTCCGGATTCTCAAACTCCGCCGCCACCTCGCGGATGATATGGATCGCCTCTGCTTCGAGGGCTTTCAGGTGGCTCAGTTTATATTCTGGGGTCATGTTGCGACTATTTGATTGTTTTTGTTTCAGTAGGTCGGATCTCTACCCGGGGCAGGATCAGTTGAAGCAACTGCCCGACGGACTCTTCCAGGTTCAACCGGGAAGTATCCAGTGACAGATTGGGATGCGCAGGTACTTCGAAGGGCGCGGAGATGCCGGTAAACTCCCGGATCTCTCCCCGGCGTGCTTTGGCATACAAGCCTTTCACATCGCGACGCTCACACTCTTCCAGCGGAGTACTGACATACACTTCCAGAAAGTCTTCTTTTCCAATGATGGAAGCGGCCATCTCCCGGATGTCGTTGTTGGGACTGATGAACGCGGCAATGGTAATGATGCCCGTATCGATAAACAAACGGGATACTTCGGCAATGCGACGGATATTCTCTACCCGGTCTTCTTCGGAAAACCCGAGGTTGTTGTTGATGCCGGTGCGGATGTTGTCTCCGTCCAGGATGCGGCACAGCAGCCCCCGCTTGTGCAATTCTCTTTCTAATGCCAGGGCAATGGTGCTCTTGCCGGAACCACTGAGTCCGGTGAACCACACCATCAGGCTACGTTGTCCCAGTAACTCTTCTTTGTGACCGCGGCACAGCATCCGGTCGAAAACGGGATATATTTCTCTGTTTGAACTCATACGTATAAGATAGCAAATTTTATTTTCAGAAGGGCCAGATCAGCGGGATCAGGAATACCGAAAGCAGAAAAGCAAGGATATTCAAGGGCAATCCGACCTTTACATAATCGGTGAATTTATAATTTCCCACCCCTTGTACGATCAGGTTGGTCTGGTATCCGATCGGTGTGGAGAAGCTGGCAGAAGCTGCCATACAGATCACCACAAAGAAAGGCCGGGGATCTACTCCCAACTGAGCCGACAGGGACAAAGCCAACGGAAAAGCCAATGCCGCGGCCGCGTTGTTGGTAATCAGTTCGGTAAATAAATTAGTAATGATAAACAGGACGGCCAGCAAAGCGTGCGGACCGTACCGATCACTCAAATCAATGATAAAACCGGCCACCAGATCCGCGACACCAGAATTGACCATGGCTTTACTGATGGCAAAGGCACAGGCAATGGTGATCAGGATATCCCAGGAGATGTATTTGGTATATTTACGGGCCGGGAATATTTTGGTCCAGGCCATGATAATGGTAGTGATACATACAAAGAAGAACATATCCAGCTGGATAGTAGGAAACAGTTCTTTGGTCACAGGAAGTTCACCTACCGTAGCTCCGGTGATCATCAATACCAACAGGGTCAGTGCGAACCATTTTTTACGTTTATCGGGAACCGGCTCGGAATCCTGGCCATTGGCCAGCATCATGAACACAGATGATTCTCCCCAGGCTGGAATAAATGTATCGTCAGCCATCACCACCAGGGTATCCCCTTCGCGCAGTCTGATGTCGTTCAGATCTCCTTCCAGGATCTTACCGTTGCGTCGGATCTCCTTCACTTCTACTCCGTAATGACGTTTGAAGTCAAACTCTCCCAAAGTTTTGTTGATGCCTGGAAAACGCGCGGCCAGCACCGCTTCTACCCGATGCAATCCCTGCTGCTCTTCCCGGTCTTCCTCTTCCGGACTGATTGTCTCTTCGCGCTTATCAGGAAGTAACCGGGAAGAGAAGAACCAGAGATAGAGAATACCTGCTACAGCAATAAAGATACCGACCTTTCCCAGTTCAAACATACTGAATCCCTGATAACCCGCATCTATCACCATTCCATGAACAACCAGATTGGTAGAAGTACCGATCAGTGTACAGATCCCTCCCAGGATAGTCACATAGGACAATGGGATCAGGAATTTGGTAGCAGGAAGTTTCACCTTCTCCGCCCACCGTTTGATAATGGGGGCAAATATCACTACTACAGGTGTGTTGTTCAGAAAAGCCGAAATGAAAGCAATGGCAGGAAGCATACGTACCTGGGCTTTTAGAACCGACGTTTTTCCCTGAGGCAACAGTCTTTTTATGATCTGCCCCAGTGCTCCGGACTGACGTACACCTTCACTCACTAAAAAAGCAGAGCCACCGTAATCATGCCTTTGTTGCTGAAACCCTCCAGCATCTCCCGGGGAGAAAGTATACCGGCACAAAGAAAAAGTACTACCACAGTAAAAAGTACCATTCCCGGGCGCATCTTATCCCATACCAAAGCAGCCACCATACCGACCAGGCAAAGAAAGACAAAGCTTATATCAAATGTCATATTTTTGTGTATTTCTGATGTATACTTGTTAGATTCAGCACCGTCGGCTCTTACCGCCGGGGTTCTGTAATGAACCAGGGATTAAGCAGTGCTTCTTTATTATATGAAAGAGGTAAAGAGGTACCCGCCTGGTAGATCTCTGCTCCGGCTGCCCTTGCTATGGCATGTCCGGCAGCTGTATCCCACTCCATCGTCGGAGCAAAACGCGGATATACATCTGCCCTACCTTCGGCAACCAGACATATCTTCAAAGAACTACCGCTGGATATGAGTTGTATATCAGGATGAGTCTCTTTCAACTTCTGTATGTAGTCTTCTGTTTCCGGAGTCAGATGAGAACGCGAAGCCACCACAACAAATTTACTCCTCTCTTCCCGGACCGGCAGAGAGAATGAGCACGAAACTAATTGCTCCCAACTGATATCCGGTCCCGGATCTTTCACATCTGTCATTTTATAGGCTCCGAGACCTTCTCCGGCAAAGTAAAGTTCACCCTTTACAGGTACATAGATCACTCCGGCCACAGGTACGCCTTTGCAGACCAGAGCGATGTTGACCGTAAACTCTCCATTGCGTTTGATAAACTCTTTGGTACCATCCAGCGGATCTACAATCCACAACGTATCCCAACCCTTCCGTACAGAATAGTCTATGTGACTGCCCTCTTCACTCAGGACAGGATAAGGGGTTTGTTCCAGAAAAGAAGTGATGATCTGATGCGCGCTGCGGTCGGCTATGGTCAGAGGAGAATGATCTGCCTTTTTCTCCACCTGAAAGTCGGCCTCAGGATCATTGTAAGATCTCTTTACCCGCGGCAAGAGCTGCCCGCAGGGCAACCAAAATATACACTGGATCCATAGATGCTGAACTATTGAAAAGTTTCCCCGGTTTTATACCTTACTTCTGTAAGAAACGCAAATGTAAAAACTATTTTGAGGCAACAAGTTTCTGGATGGTTAAAAATAACTTAATTTAAGGCTCTTCCCTGGAAAAGCTGTGCAAATTTCGCCTGTTTCTTTATCCGGACTGATATGCGGGTGCTTTTTTCTTTTTTAAAACAGTCGATAGATTTCATTAAACAGACAACCAGACCCACAGCAAACGGTGTAGAGACTCATAGCTATGTCTGAAGAAAGAGGAGAAATAAACTCAAAGAGAGCGAAAAAAAGAAGGAACAACTCTTACAAACAGAAGTTCATCCTTCATTGTATTAGGAATGCGGCATCCTGTATAGGAGCACGCCTCTGTGTTGGACGTACACCTGTAGACGAAATAAGAGAAACACATGTTGCGGATATACTTATAAATAGTATACTGCATCTCTACAGGATAAAAGAAACAGAATACATACCGTGGTGGATCAGGAACACTTATCAGATTGTATATGGAGTCGGACATAGATATAGTCCACACAACAAAACCGATATATGTAAAATATAAAAGTGTTAAGTTATTTCCGCGAAAAGAAGAACAAAAAAAGGTTTCTTCTTGTGACAGGAAGAAACCTTTCCGTATGGGACAACCCAATGATCAGAATACCCGATAGAGCAACCAGGCACCCTGGAAATCCGAACGCCCGGGATATTTATTCTTAAAAGCATCGCGGGCACGGGCAGCCTCATTGTAATCGGTGTACGTAGAGACGATCACACGGTACATGGCCGCTTCGGCATTAAAAGCGATGGTAGGATTGTAGCCTTCTTTTACAAG
>Ga0192241_10584_pt1 | contig 15562 bp, 8 predicted proteins | sample Koala_Koa27_I3_FD_131239 | JGI IMG/M metagenome (GOLD analysis project Ga0192241, IMG submission 131239) | Enriched cells from koala feces incubated with labeled cellulose particles, San Francisco Zoo, California, United States - Koala_Koa2-7_I3 ... | reverse complement strand
TCGATTAACTCCTTGTCATCGAAATAATTGATCTTCATTGCTTTTTTCACATCTGCCAAAGTCTCGGCAGCAGCAGCTCTGGCTACTTCGCATCCTTGCTGAAGCATGTCGTAGATAGCCGGAATATCTTTGCTGAACTCTTTACGACGGTTCCGAATCGGTTCGAGTATTTCTTGCATAATAGAGTTCAGGAAACGTTTCACTTTTACGTCGCCCAGTCCGCCGCGTTGATAATGCGCTTTCAATTCTGCCAGGTTCGGATAATCCGGTAAGTAGCGTTCGAAATGTTCGGGAAGGCAGAAAGCGTCAAGGTAAGTGAATACGGTGTTACCTTCAATCTTTCCCGGGTCTTGTACACGGAGATGTCCCGGATCGGTATACATACTCATAATCTTCTTCTGGATTTCTTCCGGTTCTTCCGAAAGGTAGATACAGTTTCCGAGTGATTTACTCATTTTAGCTTTACCGTCAGTTCCCGGAAGACGCAGGCAGGCTGCATTGTCCGGCAACAGGATTTCGGGTTCTACCAATGTCTCACCATATATATAGTTGAAACGGCGAACGATTTCACGAGCTTGTTCGAGCATTGGTTCCTGGTCTTCACCCACAGGGACAGTTGTTGCACGGAATGCTGTGATGTCCGCTGCCTGGCTGATAGGATAAGTGAAGAAACCTACAGGAATACTTGCTTCAAAGTTACGCATCTGGATTTCCGATTTCACAGTCGGGTTACGTTGCAGGCGGGATACGCTTACAAGGTCCATATAATAGAAGCTAAGCTCGCATAATTCCGGAATTTGCGACTGTATGAAGATGGTAGCTTTAGACGGATCTATGCCACAAGCCAGATAGTCAAGGGCTACTTCAATTACATTCTGACGCACCTTTTCCGGATTGTCTATATTGTCTGTCAATGCTTGCGAATCGGCAATGAAGATAAACATCTTGCTATAATCACCTGCGTTTTGCAGGTCAACTCTGCGTTTCAACGAACCTACATAGTGACCGATATGAAGTCTTCCGGTAGGACGGTCGCCCGTCAATATGATTTTTTCTTTTCCCATATTTTATTACCTTATTATATAATGGCAACAAAGATAAGGATAAAAACTGAAAGATACATCAAAATGTAGTTACTTCGTGATTTGTGCTTACTATGACGAGAAAGTATTCATTAAAAAAGCCAATGGAAAAACAACCGTTTCATTGACGCGGTAAACTATTTCGGTAAAAAAGTGAACGTTTCTTTTTGTCATGTGCAAAATATGTCGTTACTTTGCACAAATTTTGAAATCGACAATGAATCAACAGGAAATCAGAAGTAAGTATTATCTACATTCGGATGTTTTGCACCCGGAAACGGCAGACTTCTTCTCTTTTCTCCAAAAACGATATTTTAGTTCTTTGGTAATGCGTTAATCCTTTTTTGAGGGTAGCGCATTTTTTTTATGGACGAACTTAGAAATAACAACTTATTATAACAACAAAAGAAATGGAAAAGGAAATCAAGAAAGTTCTCGTTTTGGGTTCTGGAGCACTCAAAATCGGACAAGCCGGAGAGTTCGACTACTCAGGCTCACAAGCACTGAAAGCTTTGAAAGAAGAAGGTATCAGCTCAGTATTGGTAAACCCGAACATCGCAACCATTCAGACTTCTGAAGGTATTGCCGATAAAGTGTATTTCCTTCCCGTAAATACTTATTTTGTAGAAGAAATTATCAAGAAAGAACGTCCTGATGGTATCTTGCTGGCATTCGGCGGACAGACTGCATTGAACTGCGGTGCGGAACTCTACACACAGGGTATTCTTGATAAATACGGAGTAAAGGTGCTTGGTACATCGGTAGAAGCTATCATGTATACAGAAGACCGTGATTTGTTCGTGAAGAAACTGAACGAAATCGATATGAAGACTCCGGTTAGCCAGGCAGTAGAAAACATGGAAGACGCCATTGCTGCTGCACGCAGAATAGGTTATCCTGTCATGGTACGTTCTGCTTATGCATTGGGTGGTCTTGGTAGCGGTATCTGTGCCGACGAAGAAGAATTCCTGAAACTGGCTGAAAGTTCCTTTGCTTTCTCTAAACAAATTCTGGTAGAAGAATCTTTGAAAGGCTGGAAAGAAATCGAATTTGAAGTGATCCGTGACGCTAACGACCATTGCTTCACAGTAGCCAGCATGGAAAACTTTGACCCGCTGGGTATCCATACCGGTGAATCCATCGTAGTGGCTCCTACCTGTTCACTGGATGATAAAGAATTGACTCTGTTGAAAGAACTTTCTACTAAATGTATCCGTCACCTCGGTATCGTGGGTGAGTGTAACATTCAGTATGCTTTCAACTCTGATACGGACGACTACCGTGTGATTGAAGTAAATGCCCGTTTGAGCCGTTCTTCTGCATTGGCGTCTAAAGCTACCGGTTATCCGTTGGCATTCGTTGCTGCTAAAGTAGCACTCGGCTATACACTCGACCAGATCGGTGAAATGGGTACTCCGAATTCAGCATATTCAGCTCCTGAACTTGACTATTACATCTGTAAGATTCCTCGTTGGGACTTGACTAAGTTTGCCGGTGTATCTCGTGAGATCGGTTCAAGCATGAAGTCGGTAGGTGAAATTATGTCTATCGGCCGTTCTTTCGAAGAAATCATCCAGAAAGGTCTTCGTATGATTGGTCAGGGGATGCACGGTTTCGTAGGTAACGACGAACTGCACTTTGACGATTTGGATAAAGAACTTTCCTGTCCGACTGACTTACGTATCTTCTCTATCGCACAGGCCATGGAAGAAGGTTACACTATCGAACGTATCCACGACCTGACTAAGATCGATCCCTGGTTCCTTGGCAAACTGAAAAATATCGTAGACTACAAAGCTAAATTGTCTGCTTATAATAAGGTAGAAGATATTCCGGCTGACGTGATGCGTGAAGCGAAGATCTTAGGTTTCTCTGACTTCCAGATTGCCCGCTTCGTCTTGAACCCGACTGGAAATATGGAGAAAGAAAACTTGGCTGTACGTGCTCATCGAAAAGCTTTGGGTATTCTTCCGGCTGTGAAACGTATCAATACCGTCGCTTCCGAACATCCGGAACTGACTAACTACCTGTATATGACTTATGCAGTAGAAGGTTATGATGTAAACTATTATAAGAATGAAAAATCAGTAGTGGTACTGGGTTCGGGTGCTTACCGCATCGGTAGCTCGGTTGAGTTTGACTGGTGTTCGGTAAATGCCGTTCAGACAGCCCGCAAGTTGGGTTACAAGTCAATCATGATCAACTACAACCCTGAAACGGTTTCTACTGACTATGATATGTGCGACCGTCTGTACTTCGACGAACTTTCGTTCGAACGTGTACTCGACGTAATCGATCTGGAACAACCTCGCGGTGTGATTGTCTCTGTAGGTGGACAGATTCCGAACAACCTGGCTATGAAACTTTACCGCCAGTCGGTTCCTGTACTAGGTACTTCTCCGATCTCTATCGACCGTGCTGAAAACCGTAACAAGTTCTCCGCTATGCTCGACCAACTAGGTATCGACCAACCGGCATGGATGGAACTTACTAGTCTCGAAGAGGTGAAAGGATTCGTAGAAAAAGTAGGCTATCCGGTATTGGTTCGCCCTTCTTATGTTCTTTCGGGAGCTGCAATGAATGTTTGCTACGATGATGAAGAATTGGAGAACTTCCTGAAGATGGCTGCCGAAGTTTCTAAAGAATACCCGGTAGTTGTTTCTCAATTCCTTGAAAATACAAAAGAAATTGAATTTGACGCTGTTGCCCAGAATGGTGAAGTGGTGGAATACGCAATTTCCGAACACGTGGAATTTGCCGGTGTTCACTCCGGTGACGCTACACTGGTATTCCCGGCACAGAAGATTTACTTTGCAACGGCACGCCGTATCAAGAAGATCAGCCGTCAGATTGCCAAAGAACTCAATATCTCCGGTCCGTTCAATATCCAGTTCCTGGCTCGTAACAACGAAGTGAAAGTTATCGAATGTAACTTGCGTGCTTCTCGTAGCTTCCCGTTTGTGTCTAAAGTTCTGAAACGTAACTTCATCGAAACAGCTACCCGTATCATGCTGGATGCTCCGTACTCACGTCCGGACAAATCTGCGTTTGATATCGACTGGATTGGTGTAAAAGCTTCTCAATTCTCTTTCTCTCGTCTGCACAATGCCGACCCGGTATTGGGTGTGGATATGTCTTCTACGGGTGAAGTTGGATGTATTGGGGACGATTTCTCTGAAGCATTACTGAATTCAATGATTGCTACCGGATTCAAGATTCCTGAAAAAGCGGTTATGTTCTCTTCCGGTGCCATGAAGTCGAAGGTGGATTTGCTGGATGCTAGCCGTATGTTGTTTGCTAAGGGATATCAGATTTATGCTACTGCCGGAACTGCAGCTTTCCTGAACGCTCATGGAGTAGACACAATTCCGGTTTATTGGCCGGATGAAAAACCGGGTGCAGAGAACAACGTGATGAAGATGATTGCTGACCATAAGTTTGATTTGATCGTTAACATTCCGAAGAATCATAGTAAGCGTGAATTGACGAACGGCTATCGTATCCGTCGCGGTGCGATTGATCACAACATTCCATTGATTACAAATGCTCGTCTGGCAAGTGCCTTTATCGAAGCATTCTGCGAATTGAAATTGGGTGATATTCAGATCAAGAGCTGGCAGGAATATAAATAAACTGTTTTAGTCGTTTATTTAAGAAAAAGAACTCTTTCTTTGGCTTGTTCAAAGAGAGGGTTCTTTTTTTTATGTGCCTTGCTACTGGTAGTTCCGCACTGTGAAACTAGAGTTTCGTCGGTGTGAAACTAAAGTTTCATCGGTGAGAAACTAAAGTTTCACCAGTGAGAAACTAAAGTTTCAGTGGCTGGAAACTAACTAAACTAAGGCTTCCTTGATTTCATCATCCGAAGGGATGAAAGTCTTATAGCGGAAGGATGCATTGATAAAGTGTGACGGCATGGTGGCGGAAAATGGTGCTGTCACCATGCCATCACGTCTTGCTGTCACAGTCTTACTTGTTTATAGTCAATGCATTATTAGGCTTTGGGTGACGGATGACAGCAACTTGTAATATTTAAAATCTCTAGTAGAATGTTTTTTTGCTTTTTATTATTTACTTTTGTTTCTTGAAAAGATAAAATCAGATTTAGCAATGTTAGTACTTCTATCTTGTGCCAAGACTATGAGTGAAACTTCAAAGGTAAAAGTTCCTTTGAAGACGGTTCCACGATTTCAAAAAGAAGCTTCCGGGGTTGCTTTGCAAATGTCACAGTTTTCGGTGGACGAACTGGAGCGTCTGTTGCGTGTGAATGCTAAGATAGCTGTGGAAAATTACAAGCGTTATCAGGCTTTTCATGCAGAGGGTACACCGGAACTGCCAGCTTTATTGGCTTATACCGGAATTGTGTTCAAACGGCTGAATGCAAAAGATTTCTCGAAAGAAGAATTTGAATATGCACAGGAACACCTGCGGCTGACTTCCTTTTGTTATGGGTTGTTGAGGCCTTTGGATGTCATTCGTTCCTATCGGTTGGAAGGAGATATAGTGTTGCCTGAACTGGGCAATCAGACGATGTTCTCTTATTGGCAGTCTCGCCTGACGGATGTGTTCATAGAAGATATAAAGAAAGCCGGCGGCATACTTTGCAATTTGGCCAGTGACGAGATGAAGAGTTTGTTTGATTGGAAGCGGGTAGAAAAAGAGGTGCGTGTCATCACTCCCGAATTTCAGGTCTGGAAGAATGGAAAATTGGCTTCAATAGTGATATATATCAAAATGTCCCGTGGTGAAATGACACGATTCATTCTGAAGAATCGAGTTGAAAATCCGGAGGATCTGAAAGGCTTCTCTTGGGAAGGATTTGAGTTTAACGAATCTCTTTCGAATGAAAAGAAGTTTGTATTTACTAACGGTAAAGAAGTATAAAGTATGACGGAAGTTGAGAAGATGCGTAGTAGCCAGTTGGCTGATATGTCTGCACCGGAATTGCAGGTACGTTTTGAACATGCCAAAAAGCTATTGGCACGTATGCGGGGAATGAGTACATACGATGCGGGGTGTAGGGAATTATTGGAAAAGTTGGTGCCGGGGATTCCTGAAACTTCTATTATATGCCCGCCTTTCCATTGCGACCACGGAGACGGAATTAAGTTGGGTGAACATGTGTTTGTTAATGCCAATTGCACTTTCCTCGATGGAGGATATATCACGATTGGTGCTCACACACTGGTCGGCCCTTGCGTGCAAATTTATGCGCCGCATCATCCAATGGATTATCAGGAAAGAAGAGGCTCTAAGGAATATGCTTATCCGGTGACGATTGGTGAAGACTGCTGGATTGGCGGCGGCGCTATTATCTGTCCCGGTGTGACGATCGGTAATCGTTGTGTGATAGGAGCGGGGAGCGTTGTGACGAAAGATATTCCCGACGACAGTGTTTCAGTCGGGAATCCGGCACGTGTGATTCGTAAATAGGTTGCTTTATCTATTAGAAGGACTGGACGAAGTGAAAGTTGCAAGAAAAAAACTTTTTTGTATTATTTGTTGATAATCAGAGCTTTCCTTTATTAGACAAAAACTTTCTTGAAAAATAATACATGAAATGTTTGCAGAATTCAAAAAATGCCGTACCTTTGCATCGCTTTTGAAACGGAAGTGTAAGGGCGTTTAGCTCAGCTGGTTCAGAGCATCTGCCTTACAAGCAGAGGGTCGGCGGTTCGAATCCGTCAACGCCCACACAAAAAGAAGTCTTACGGATGAATTCGTGAGACTTTTTTTTATTTCTTACCTCTTTTATACAAACTTTCTTTCTCCTTTTACCTTATAACTCAGGAAAAAGAGTTAATTTTGCAGTCTGATAATTATCTAAGAAAACGTATGGAACTTGATGTATTGACGGCCATATCTCCGATTGATGGTCGATATAGAGGCAAAACTAAAGCTTTGGCAGCTTATTTCTCTGAATTTGCACTGATTAAATACCGTGTACAGGTAGAGGTGGAATACTTTATCACCTTGTGCGAACTCCCTTTGCCGCAATTAAAAGGAATCGATAGCAACGTGTTTGAAACTTTACGGAATATCTACCGTAACTTCTCTGAAGCAGACGCACAGCGCATTAAAGATATCGAAAGTGTAACTAACCACGACGTGAAGGCCGTAGAATACTTCCTGAAAGAAGAATTTGACAAGATGGGCGGAATGGATGACTATAAAGAATTTATCCACTTCGGACTGACTTCTCAGGATATTAACAATACGTCTGTTCCTCTTTCTATCAAAGAAGCATTGGAACAGGTTTACTATCCGTTGATTGAAGAGTTGATTGCGCAGTTGAAAACTTATGCAACAGAATGGGCTAACATTCCGATGCTTGCCAAAACTCACGGTCAACCGGCTTCTCCTACTCGTTTAGGCAAGGAAGTGATGGTATTCGTTTACCGTCTCGAACGTCAGCTGGCCATGTTGAAAGCATGTCCGATTACCGCTAAGTTTGGTGGTGCTACCGGAAATTACAATGCGCATCATGTAGCTTATCCTCAATATGACTGGAAACAATTCGGTAATCGGTTTGTTGCAGAAAAACTGGGGCTGGAACGTGAAGAATATACTACGCAGATTTCGAACTATGATAACCTCTCTGCTGTTTTTGATAGCATGAAGCGTATCAATACAATTATGGTCGATATGAATCGTGACTTCTGGCAGTATATCTCTATGGAGTACTTTAAGCAGAAGATCAAAGCCGGAGAAGTGGGCTCAAGCGCCATGCCGCATAAAGTGAATCCGATTGACTTTGAAAATGCGGAAGGTAACCTGGGTATAGCAACGTCTATCCTGGAACACTTGGCTGTGAAACTTCCTGTTTCCCGTTTGCAGCGCGACTTGACAGACTCGACAGTGCTGCGTAATGTAGGTGTGCCTTTCGGTCATATCGTGATTGCCATTCAGAGTTCTTTGAAGGGATTGCGTAAACTGTTGCTGAACGAACCGGCTATCTATCGTGACTTGGATAACTGCTGGAGCGTAGTGGCAGAAGCTATTCAAACTATTCTGCGCCGTGAGGCTTATCCGCATCCGTATGAAGCTTTGAAAGCTTTAACCCGGACTAATCAGGCTATTACAGAAAGTTCTATTAAAGAGTTTATCGAAGAATTGAATGTAAGCGAAGATATTAAAAAAGAGTTAAGAGCAATCACTCCCCATACTTATACGGGGCTTTAATTGTTTACTTATATAATAAACGTGTTTTTAAATAGGCCGTGAGGCCAAAGTCTAATTTTATTCGAATAAAAAAAATGAGCACAGAAAACGAAGAATGGCGCGAAAATTCTTTCAATGAAGAGAATACAGGTGCCGGCCGTGATGGTAACAGGTCTTACAACAGAGAAGGTGGAGAACGTCCGTATCGTCCTTCTTATAACCGTGAAGGCGGGGATCGTCCGTATCGCCCGCGATTTAATGCCAACAATGAAGGAGGCGAACGCCCGCAGCGTTCGTATGGTGACCGCTCTTATGGCGACCGTCCCCAACGTCCTTCTTACAATCGTGAAGGTGGCGATCGTCCGTATCGTCCTCGCTTCAATAACAATAATGAAGGAGGCGAACGCCCGCAACGTTCTTACAACCGCGAAGGTGGTTCTTATGACCGTCCCCAACGTCCTTCCTACAATCGTGAAGGTGGTTCTTATGACCGTCCCCAGCGTCCCCGTTTCAATAGCGGCGAAGGTAGTGACCGTCCTCAACGTCCTTCTTACAACCGTGAAGGTGGTGACCGTCCGTATCGTCCCCGTTTCAACAACGGTGAAGGTGGTGGCTATCGTAGCAACAACGGTGGTGGCGGCTATCGTCCGAGATACAACAATGACCGTTCACAAGGAGGCTATCGTCCTCGTCCGCGTACCGGCGATTATGATCCGAATGCTAAGTATAGCGTAAAGAAACAGATCGAGTACAAGGAACAGTTTATTGATCCGAATAAACCGATCCGTCTGAATAAGTTCCTGGCTAATGCCGGTGTTTGTTCACGTCGCGAGGCTGATGAATTTATCACGGCTGGTGTGGTTTCTGTAAACGGTGAAATAGTAACGGAATTGGGTACAAAGATCAAACGTTCGGATGTGGTTAAGTTCCACGATGAACCGGTAAGCATCGAACGTAAGGTATACGTATTGTTGAATAAGCCGAAAGATACGGTTGCTACATCGGATGATCCGCAGGAACGCCGTACGGTAATGGATCTGGTAAAAGGCGCTTGCAACGAACGTATTTATCCCGTAGGACGTCTTGACCGTAACACGACTGGTGTACTCTTGCTGACGAATGACGGTGATCTGGCTTCCAAGCTGACACACCCGAAATTCCTGAAGAAGAAAATATATCATGTTCATCTGGACAAGAACCTGACAAAAGCGGATATGGATCAGATTGCAGCTGGTATCCAGTTGGAAGATGGCGAAATCCATGCAGATGCAATCAGCTATACAGATGATTTCAAAAAAGACCAGGTAGGTATCGAAATTCACTCCGGTAAGAATCGTATCGTTCGCCGTATTTTCGAATCACTGGGTTACAAAGTAGTGAAACTCGACCGTGTGTTCTTCGCCGGACTGACCAAAAAAGGGCTGCGTCGCGGAGACTGGCGTTACCTGTCGGAAGCAGAAGTAAACTACCTCCGTATGGGATCGTTTGAATAATAAGTCAATAAATAACAACTTGACAGAGGACGAGGAAAGAGAGCAGGAAAGAATGAACCCTGTAATTGAAACCTCGTCTTCTTGTATCTAAAAAGAAAAAGTTAAATGGAAAAGATTGGTAGAACAAAAATTGTTGATCTGTTGAAGCGCACAGATATTGGCGCGATGGTCAATGTGAAAGGATGGGTTCGCACCCGCAGAGGTAGCAAACAAGTAAACTTTATCGCACTGAATGACGGTTCTACAATAAATAATTTGCAGGTCGTAGTAGATTTGGCTAATTTCGATGAAGAGATGCTGAAACTGATTACTACCGGCGCTTGTATTAGCGTGAACGGAGAAATGGTAGAGTCAGTAGGTTCCGGTCAGAAAGTGGAAGTACAGGCTCGTGAAATCGAAGTGCTGGGTACTTGTGATAATACATATCCATTGCAGAAGAAAGGTCACTCTATGGAGTTCCTGCGCGAGATTGCTCACTTGCGTCCGCGTACGAATACGTTTGGTGCTGTGTTCCGCATCCGTCACAACATGGCGATTGCTATTCACAAGTTCTTCCATGAAAAGGGCTTCTTCTATTTCCATACGCCGATCATTGCGGCTTCCGATTGTGAAGGTGCCGGACAGATGTTCCAGGTGACTACCATGAACCTGTATGACTTGAAGAAAGACGAGAGAGGCTCTATCTCTTATGAAGATGATTTCTTCGGTAAGCAGGCAAGTTTGACCGTTTCCGGTCAGCTGGAAGGTGAATTGGCTGCTACTGCTTTGGGAGCTATCTACACATTCGGTCCTACGTTCCGTGCCGAAAACTCCAACACTCCCCGCCACTTGGCAGAGTTCTGGATGGTTGAGCCGGAAGTTGCTTTCAACGATATTACAGACAATATGGACTTGGCGGAAGAGTTCATCAAATATTGTGTGAAATGGGCGTTGGATAACTGTGCGGATGATGTGAAGTTCCTCAACGATATGTTCGACAAGGGCTTGATTGAACGTCTGCAAGGTGTATTGAAAGATGAGTTCGTACGTCTGCCTTATACAGACGGTATCAAGATTCTGGAAGAAGCTGTTGCGAAAGGCCATAAGTTCGAGTTCCCGGTTTACTGGGGCGTGGATTTGGCTTCTGAACACGAACGCTTCTTGGTGGAAGAACACTTCAAACGTCCGGTGATTCTGACTGACTATCCGAAAGAAATCAAAGCCTTCTATATGAAGCAGAACGAAGATGGTAAGACTGTACGTGCAATGGACGTTCTTTTCCCGAAGATCGGTGAAATTATCGGTGGTTCCGAACGTGAAGCGGACTATGACAAGCTGCTGACCCGTATTGAAGAAATGCACATCCCGATGAAAGATATGTGGTGGTATCTGGATACCCGTAAGTTTGGTACGTGTCCTCATTCCGGTTTCGGACTTGGTTTTGAACGTCTGTTATTATTCGTTACAGGTATGGCGAACATCCGTGACGTGATACCGTTCCCGCGTACACCGAGAAATGCTGATTTCTAATATTTCGGTATATTTATGTAAAACTCGCATAATCTTTGGGTTATGCGAGTTTTTTTATGTCTTTGATAGTTATATTCTCAAAATAAATATTTATATTTGGACATACGCCTTCGAGAGTGTTAACTAAAATCATACGACAATGAAAAAGCTCTTTTTCTTTACCATGCTTTCAATGATGTTGTTAGCGGTAACAGGTGCGATGGCCCAAAAGAAAACAAAATTCAAAGCGGCCGATTTAAAAGGTATTTGGCAGCTCTGCCACTATGTGTCGGAATCTCCCGATGTTCCGGGAGCATTGAAACCCAGTAATACATTTAAAGTGTTGAGTGATGACGGACGGATCGTGAACTTTACCATTATCCCCGGTTCGGATGCCATCATTACAGGATATGGAATGTGGAAACAACTGACGGATGATTCTTATAAAGAAAGTATCGAGAAGAATATTCATCTGCCAATGTTGGATAATCAGGATAATATCCTCGAATTTGAAATAAAAGACAATGATTATCTGTGCCTGAAATATTTCATCAAGAATGATTTGAATGGAAACGAGTTGAATACCTGGTATTATGAAACTTGGAAACGGGTGGAGATGCCGGCTAAATTTCCGGAAGATATTGTGAGATAAGCAAGGTTCGCAGACTGAAACAAAATTGCGCACATCCTCTTTTTTAAAGAAGGTGTGCGCAATTTTTGTATAATAATATGAGAATAGACAAAAACAAAAGTGTTTTGGACGAAATCTACATTGACGCATATGGAATCAAGGATGAAAAAATAGATATATAAAGCCTTTCTTTTCGGCAATCCCTAATTTTGCTATCGGTAAAGATGAGACATTAAATCTAAAATAAATCATTAAAACTATAAATATGGAAATGAAAAGAGAGTTGTATATGGCGGTTTTGGGAATAGGTCTGCTGACCGCTTGTGATATTCCTAAAGCGGGTACGCCGGAATGGTTTGAAACTGCGGTGAAAACATCCGGTCATCAGTTACTTTATATGGCGGATCAGTTGAAAAATGTACCGGACACAGTTTGTTTTCCACGTTCTACCAAGGCGGATGGAAGTTACCGTCTGGAAAATGCCAAAGACTGGACAAGTGGTTTTTATCCCGGTTCCATGTGGCTGGCCTATGAGATGACAGGGGATGAGGCGTTGGCGAAGGAGGCCCGTAAATATACGAACCGTCTGGAAGATATTCAATATTATACAGGAAACCATGATATTGGCTTTATGATGTATTGTAGCTACGGACAGGCGCTTCGTTTGAAACCGGAACCGAAAGATAAACAGGTTTTGGTAAATTCTTCCGAGAGCCTTTGTACGCGTTTCAGTCCGGAAGTCGGCTTGATTCGTTCCTGGGATTTTGGGGATTGGAGTTACCCGGTGATTATTGATAATATGATGAATCTTGAGATGCTTTTCTGGGCATCCGAACAAACCGGAAATTCTAAATATCGTGATATTGCGATGGCTCACGCTGACAAAACCTTGAAGAATCATTTTCGTGAGAACATGACTTCCTATCATGTAGTCAGCTATTCCGTACCTAGCGGTAAAGTGGAGTCTAAAGGAACTTTCCAAGGATATTCCGATTCTTCCGCCTGGGCACGCGGACAAGCATGGGGAGTGTATGGTTACACGATGTGTTACCGCTTTACGAAAAATTCCGCTTATCTGGAAGCTGCGCATAAGATTGCCCGATTTATAATGGAGAACCGTCCTTCGGAAAATGATTATATTCCTTACTGGGATTATGATGCACCGGATATTCCGAACGCCCCGCGTGATGCTTCCGCCGCGGCTGTTACCGCTTCCGCTTTGCTCGAACTATGCGGATATACAGATGATAAGAATCTAAGTAACAGTTATATGGAGTATGCGGAAAATATATTAAAACAGCTTTCTTCACCGGATTATCTGGCGAAGGAGAATGAGAATAAAGGATTCATCCTGAAACACTCGGTGGGTAGTTTTCCACATGATAGCGAGGTGGATGTACCGTTAAACTATGCGGATTATTATTATCTGGAAGCATTAAGACGATATAAAGAATTGAAGAAGTTCGGCTAAACAAGAATGAATATAGAATGAAAAACGCTTAACTGCTAGATTATAAATAACAAATAACCATGAAACTTACTTTATATACTTTTACAATTTGTTTATTGGCATCCGGACTGTATGCTCAACAGTCGCCTGTTAATATCCGGCTGAAAGATGTCACTTTGATGCACGAAATGCGTGCTACTCCCTCGCCGTCGGACAAAGCAGTGGTTGCCGACCGTATCGTTTCTTTTCAATGGCCGTTGCAGGAAGGGCTTTATGTGGTAGAGAGCGGGCTGGACGGGCTGGATACTAAGCATAAGGTTGACAAGAGTAAAGTCCGTTATAGCTTGCGCTACTCTCAAGATCCCACTTTCAAGACCGGGGTGGTACAGGTGGAAACCCGTTGGCCTTTTTACAATCCGGAGAAAGACTTGACACCCGGCGTGTGGTACTGGCAATATGGCAACGTAAAGGATGGCAAGACAAAATGGGCTACGGTTCAGCAATTTACGGTTGAAACCAATCCTGACAAGTTCTGTCCGCCTTCCCTGAAAGAAGTCCTCGCCAAAGTTCCGCATGAACATCCCCGCGTCTGGCTTGATAAAAAAGAGTGGGAGCACTTTATCCGTCGTAGCATTTCCACTCCGGAACGCAAGATTTATATCTCGGCTGCCAACAAGGCGATGAAGACACCTATGAAGTCTATCAATGACGTCAACACCAAGCTGCTCGCAAATTTGAACAGCGAAATGGAGCGCAACGCAATGCTTACTCGTGAAAGTCGCCGTATTGTTGACAGAGAAGAGTCGAACCTGGATGTTATCATACGTGCTTATATGCTGACTAAAGAACGTCGCTATGCCGATGAAGCCATCAAGCGTATCAAGGAAATTATCACTTGGGGGGAAAGTGATAATGTGAAAGGCGATTTTAATGACGCTACTTTCGTATCACTTGGCACATTGGCTTATGATGCTCTCTATGACCTTCTGGATGAAGATACCCGAAAAGACCTGCTTGCTTGCATCCGGAAGTATGGAAACAAGATGTATGACCATTATAATAATTATCTGGAAAATCATATCGCTGAGAATCACGTCTGGCAAATGACGCTCCGGATTCTTACAATGGCGGCCTTCACTGTTTACGGTGAACTGCCCGAGGCTGATACTTGGGTAGATTACTGCTATAACGTGTGGCTTGCCCGTTTCCCCGGTCTGAATAAGGATGGTGCATGGCATAATGGTGACTCTTATTTCACTGTAAACACACGTACATTGATAGAAGTTCCTTATTTTTACAGCAGGCTGACCGGATTTGATTTCTTCTCTGATCCCTGGTATCAAGGTTCGGTGTTGTACACTATCTATCAGCAACCCCCATTTTCAAAATCGGGCGGAAATGGTAGTTCCCATGAAAAGGTGTTAACGCCCAGAGGAGTAAGAGTCGGTTACGCGGATGCTGTCGCCCGGATGACAGGCAATATGTATGCTGCTGATTATGTGCGTACTATCCGGGCACGTCAGCCGAACATTTTGAATGAAGGCAGTACGTCCAAAGCAGGCGGACTGGCATGGTTCCGTTTGCAGTGTGACAAACCATTGCCTGTGGGGGCTGGTCTTGCCGACCTGCCTATGGGACACGTTTTCCCGCAATCCGGTCTGGCTTCATTTTCCACCCGTTTATCGCAGACAGAAAACAGTGCCATGATTAGTTTTCGTAGCAGTCCTTACGGTGGCACATCCCATGCACTGACCAATCAGAATGCGTTCAATACCTTTTGGGGCGGACAGTCGCTCTTTTATAGCTCAGGTCATGGTACTTCTTTTATTGATAAACATTCTGTTTATTGTTACCGTGCAACTCGTGCTCACAATACGATACTGGTTAATGGTATGGGACAGCGTATCGGTACCGAAGGTTACGGATGGATTCCCCGTCATTATATAAGTGAAAACATAGGTTATGTGGTAGGGGATGCGTCTAATGCATATGGAAAAGTAATCTCTCCGCTTTGGATAGAACGTGGCAAAGTTGCCGGGCTGGAATATACCCCTGAGAATGGTTGGGACGAAGTCGGACTGAAAACTTACCGCCGTCATATCGTGGAACTCGGAAAAACAGGTCTTACCTTTATCTATGACGAATTGGAAGCTGAACAGCCTGTCACTTGGAGTTACTTGCTGCATACGGTTACTAATCCGATGAATGTGGATAAAAGCAATCCGGATTGGGTACACGTACAGGCTACCAACAAAGAAGG